>JAABUQ010000179.1_pt1 | contig 137203 bp, 109 predicted proteins | sample 5560001 | NCBI WGS metagenome assembly JAABUQ01 (sample SAMN10711888, study PRJNA513371) | rock metagenome | isolation source: Antarctica rocks | place: Antarctica: Victoria Land, Finger Mt nord | collected 2015-12-18
CACCTTCTTTGAACGCCTTTGGTTCCGCCATCTCCATTCTACAAGACGAGATGGGCCATGCACATATTGCCTATCGTCTGATGCGCGACCTGGGTGTTGATACCGAGAAGTTGATTTTTGAGCGCGAGCCGCGTAATTTCAAGTATCCCTATGCCTTTGATATACCGCTTGATAGCTGGGTCGAACTCATTGTTGCCAACGCATTTTATGATCGCGCAGGCTACACGCTGCTCGGCGATGTGTACCAAAGTACAACTTTTGGTCCCTGGAAACGCGCACTGGTCAAGGTCGATAAAGAAGAGACCTTTCACTTACGCCACGGCGAGCAGGGAATGCGTAAACTGAACAAAGATAGCAGTGGACACGAAGCCCTACAGCAAGCTGTGAATTGGATGTTCTTGCTCACCGTTGAATGGTTTGGTCTGCCTGACGACAAGAAAAAGCATAGCGAACAGCTCGACTATGGTTTCAAAGGTCATAGCAACGATGAATTGCGCCAAATCTGGCTCTCAACGGCTGTACCACTGTGCAACGAGTTACAGCTTGACGTACCCGCGCATTATGATGAGGAACAGAAAAAATACATCATTGATTGTGCCTTTCCTGCACACTTCGACGCTAAGGCAAAACGCTGGGATGGCCCCTGCACATGGGAAGACGTAATGAAGCGCTGGAAGGCACGTGGTCCTAAGAACGAAGAGTTTGTCGCGATGATTCAGCGTGGCAAAAAAGATATGCTGCGCCAGTTGGAGCAAGAGGACTAAGCAGCATGACCACAACCTATCCGTCTCTACAAACACACCTAAAAGAGGATACATCATGCCCCGCTCTCTGGGATGCGTTGCGCGACGTGATGGACCCAGAACTACCCATTAGTGTTGTAGACATGGGCTTAATTGTTGCGCTCGCACAACGGACTAGCATTGTCCATCTCAAGCTGACCTTTACAGCGATGGGCTGTCCCGCAATGGAATTCATCATGGATGATATCCGCGAACGCCTGTTGCAAGAGCCAGGTGTGCGCGAGGTCAACATTGACATCGTATGGGACCCCGTGTGGACAAAGGCACGTCTCAGCGAAGAAGGCATCGACATCATGCGTTCATGGGGAGTATCAGCATGAACAAACATTCTGTAGAGACCAATGTATCACGTCCTCGTGCTCCACAGGATGTCGTTTGGCAAGTCTACGCGCGTCGCAAATATGACGAGCCACTGCACGAAATCGGCAATGTCATGGTTGACGATGTAGAGTTAGCGAAGGTCTACGCACGCAGTATCTACGACGAGTTTAGCTGGGTCGAGATGGTGATTATTCCACGTGACAGTATCGTTACCGTAATTAGCGCGTAAGGACATACATCATGAACAACACAACCCACACGCGCATTGACAACCCCGCGCTCTTCGCCATTCTGTCATCGTTGGCGGATAACAAGCAGGCGGTAGGGCGACGTTATGCGTACTGGTGCAATGGTGCACCCGTACTGGAAGCAGCCGTTGCCGCAGCCGCGATGACACAAGATGAGCTAGGCCATGCGCGTACACTCTATCCTCTGCTTGACGATTTTGTACAGGCTGATCCTAGGCAGATTGAGCCAGAGACACGCACACTGCACTACCATCTTGCCTTTCTGGATAAAGACTTTGAGGGCTGGTCAGATTTTGTTGCCACAAATTTTCTGTTCGACACTGCGCTTACCACCTTTTTTGAAGCAGCTCAAAACTCGACATACGAGCCACTACGTCAACGCTCACGCAAAATCATACAAGAGGAACGTATTCATGTGATGCATGGCGAAGGCTGGGTCCGACGTCTTAGTAAAGCTGGTGGTGCGGTAAAAAGAACGCTTGCCGCTTCGCTTGCCGCTCTGTGGAATGAGACATTGTGCTGGTTTGGTCCAAACAACGATCCTATAATGCAACATCTCTATCAAGAAGGCATTCTCGACGCTCCACCCGACGAACTACGAAGCCGTTATCTACAAAAGGTTATGCCCACACTCAAAAACACGGGCTTCAACGTTCCCGTAACATTCAACGAAACAACACAACAATGGGAATTAACCGAGGCATTGCCCTGGCAACAATGGGACGCAGTAGCACGGAGATTAAAGAACGCTGCATAAATATGAGAAAAGAAGTACTACGGACGAACCACAAGGGTCGTCCCTACCATACACGATGTCATATCCTATCATAGCAGTATAGTAGGGTAGCCCCTTGTGGGCGTCCGTGGGTCTCCTGCCAAGAGATTGCTCTGCTTTGAACACTATTGACCCTTGTGGTCGTCCGTCTAAAAACCGTAGGAAACCGACATGGATATGCGATATAATGCGAGCGAACTGGAGACACAGGGAGTGCAAGTGCTCTGCCCCTATTGTGGTTCGCAGAATACAGAGCTTTTTTCGCTGTTCGGTCAGCAACTGCTGACGGTACAGTATTATTGTAACGCTTGTCATACGCCGTTTGAACGTATCAAGGACGATGAGGTCCTCAACGACTACGTAGCACGAAAGGAATGCTAAGCATGACGACAACTACAGAGCGAACACTGGTAAACTACACCGTAACTGAGGGTATTGCAGTTATCGAACTCACAAATGCACCCGCCAATACGTATAGCTATGAGATGATGCAGCAACTTGACCGCGCCATCTTAGATGCACGTTTCGACGAGAGCGTTCATGTACTGGTGTTGCGTGGGGCAGGCGAAAAGTTCTTCTGCGCCGGTGCCGAAATCAGTATGCTCAATTCCGTCTCTCCCACCTTCAAGTATTATTTCTGTCTCCACGCCAATGAGACTCTGACACGGCTTGAGCAGACACCTAAACTGGTCATTGCCGCACTCAATGGGCATACCGTTGGTGGTGGTTTAGAGATTGCGCTTGCCTGTGATATCCGTATCGCGCGGCGCAATGGTGGCAAGGTTGGTCTGCCAGAAGTCAACCTTGGCGTCATGGCAGGCACAGGTGGTACGCAGCGCATGGCTCGCGCACTGCCCAAGAACAAGGCTATCGAGTTGATGACTGAGGGCAGGTTGTTTAGTTTTGAAGATGCCAAAGAGCTTGACCTGATCAACTACATCTACGAGCCTGAGAACTATTGGGAGCAGGTGATGGCCTACGCAAAGAGCTTCTGCCCACCCAATCGTGCCTCCAAGACGGTTGGACGCATTAAACGCTCCGTCCAATCCGGCTCTGAGATGGCATTTTCCGAATCGCTTGCTCTTGAGCGCGAGTTACAGCAACTCTGCTTCCAGAGTGAAGATGCGAAAGAGGGCATCAACGCCTCTATCGAAAAACGCAAAGGAACTTTTGTCGGCAAATAATCAGCAAATAAAAAGAAGTGTCCAGGGCATCCACAAAGGAATGCCTTGGACACTTCTTTATACATAGAATGGTCTCTCTGTATCAATTCTTCCTGTTGTTCCCCTTTTCGCACGGCAGGCAATACTCATGAAGGAGCTGGACCCGTCGATCGGCGAACAACCAGTTGTGTGGGAAGAATCAATGGAGCTACTTCTCGTGTACCTTCTATCAAGTCAATGAGCCGTTGCACCGCACCACGTCCCATCAATCCAGGGTCCTGGCGCATAGTCGTGAGTGGTGGGTTTGTAAACTGACTAAGTTCAACATCATCGAAGCCGATCAGCGAAACGTCCTCTGGGATACGCACACCATGCTCGTTGAGAGCACGAAGAACTCCAATAGCCATAAAATCGCTCCCAGCAACAACGGCAGTAAAGTCGCGGCGCTCAGCGAGAAGGAGTTTAGCTGCCTCATAGGCATCATCGATATTCCAGCCTGACTGTCGTATCAGCCCTGCATCCGGCTCAACACCTGCATGCATAAGCGCTTGCTGACATCCTAATAGGCGCTCCATACCAGCGAGGTCGCTTGTTCGCCCTGTCAGCAAGGCAATCCGCCTGTGTCCGAGGGAAAGCAAATGCTCAGTTGCCTGACGTGCCCCATCCATATTATCCGACTTGACAGAGGTAGCACGATTTCCTCGCCCTAATCTATCAATGAATACCGTGGGAATGGCAGAACGAATCAATGCTTGAATGTGTGCATCGGTTGCATGGAGCATAATAGCTCCAGCAACACGGCGAGTCTGTAAACTTCGTATGTAATTCTCTGGAGATTTGCTTCGTGAGCGTGAGGGTAAAAGCAAATCATAGCCCAATGAAATAGACTCGTGCTCAATGTTTTTCAGCACCTCAAGGTAGAAGTATTGAGACGTTTCCCCAAGGTGCGACAAGGACAACTCGCTATCTTGAAAAAAGAAGCTAAGAGCAATGACATAGGAGCGTTGACGAACCAGGCTTTGGGCGATGACATCCGGTTCATATCCAAGCGTAGCGATTGCGGCATTGACACGCGCTCGCGCCTCAGCGCTTACCCGCGATGAGCCGTTGAGAGCACGCGAAACTGTAGCACGTGAAACTCCTGCTAACTGAGCAACTTGTTCGCTTGTGATCATACGACTCCTCCACCTGATAGTATACACGTGTTCATATTGATATAAAGAGTATTATATGTGAGAGGGCCTTTTGTCAAGTGCCTAATGTTCTTTTCTATACACATAGTATAGGATGTGTCCATCCTTGTTTCCTTATTCCTTCTTTCATCAGCAAGAATCATTGCTCTATGGAGTTGCTTGACAGAGAGGAAAAAAAATGGTAGTATTTTAAATATAAAGTGTGTACACGTGTTCATTTTTCAATGAATATGAACATCTTGCGCAGCCGTTTCTTTGTATAAGCTACAACGCACTAAGACAGGAGAATGGATCGAAATACACATAACACAAGCGTTTATTTGCTCTCATTAACTATATACTACTGCTTAGTTAGGAGTGTAGTACCAAACAAAGGACATACATCGCTGCTTAAGATGTGTACTCGTGTACAAGTATGAATGATATAGGATCGTGCTCAATCGTTTCTTTATGAGGCGGTAGGAATGGCTAAATTACTGTATGGCGTTCTGAATGAGGAGAGATGCTCGTTATTCAGGCTCATTGACACGAAAGAGTTTCAGCAGTCGTGTTCCCCAACGGGAGCAGTCGTGTTCCCCAACGGGTATGAGAAATGTGGTTCCCCACAGGAGATAACATTCTGGTGGGCAACATAGTACAGCATATGCCTCGAGGTGAGTCAGATGCCAAAAGCCGCACGCTACACCCTCGTCTGGTCATCTTGTCACCAGACATATGAGTTGCATGAAAGCCAGAGCAATGGAGTACAAGACGTTGTCCCTGAGAGCCCAGCCTGGTTGACGTGGGTGGATCAGGTATCCTCGTTCGCCTTTCATGGTAGGAACGGCTCTTATACCATGTATAAAGAGCATAAACAGCGTGGCGAAGGGTACTGGTATGCCTACGTGCGAGTTAAGGGGAAGTTGAGCAAGCGCTATCTGGGTAGAGGCATTGATCTGACCCTTCCCCGACTGGAGCAGGTCGCTCACGAACTATGGCGGGATATACCAGATACGCAGTGGCAGAAAGGCAATGATCCTGTTGACCAAAGCGACAGACATATGCTCTCTGAACTACCAACCGATCCGCTGCTTGCTACCAAACTCTACGTTCCGAGGCTGCGTCCTCATCTTGTACATCGTCCCCGCTTGATTCAACGCCTCCAACAGGGAATGGAGAGAACGTTGACTCTCATTTCAGCTCCCGTTGGCTTCGGCAAGTCCATGTTGCTCTCCGACTGGCTGACATCGCGCACCATCCCTGCTGCCTGGCTCTCGCTCGAACCACAGGACAATGAGCCAACACGTTTCCTGTCTTACCTGCTTGCCGCTTTGCAGACTGCTGATTCTCATCTAACGATGACCAAGCAGATGCTGCATCACCCACTTCAATTTTCATCAATGGAGGCCATGCTGACGCTGCTCATCAATGACCTGCTGCGGAGAGCCACCGCTCGGGACCACCTCGTTCTCGTTCTGGATAATTACCACGTCATTACACACGAGTCCATTCATCAGGCACTCTCCTTTCTTCTGGAACACCTGCCTCCTTGGATGCATCTTGTTCTTGCGACCCGCGAAGACCCCCCACTCCCACTTGCACGCCTACGTGGACGCGACAACTTGCTGGAATTACGTGCCGCCGATCTCCGGTTCACACAAGAGGAGGCGGACACCTTCCTCATAGAAGTGATGAAGCTTCCACTTTCGCAAGAAGAGAGTGCGCTCCTACAAGCACGTACAGAAGGTTGGATCACCGGATTGCAGTTGGCTGCATTCTCCTTGCAAGATCGTGCTGATTCGGGGGCCTTCATCATGGCATTCAGTGGCAGCCATCACTATGTGGTGGACTACTTGTTGGAAGAGGTACTGAATCGGCAAAGTCCAGTCATTCAAGATTTCTTATTGCAGACGTGCATCCTGGATCGGCTATGTGCGCCACTGTGCGATGCTGTGCGGAACCAGGATGGGAGTCAGGCCCTGCTCGATTACCTGGAGCACGCCAATCTGTTCCTGGTGGCTCTCGACGACACAGGGAAATGGTATCGCTATCACCGCCTGTTTGCCGAGGCTCTGCGCCAGCAGTTACAGCAGACAGCTCCCGCGTTAATCCCGCACCTGCACCTACGTGCTAGCCGCTGGTACGAACAGCAGGGACTGGATGCCGAGATAGTCTCCCATGTACGGACCACTCCTGTTCTCCAGCCCGATCTGTTCATAGAACGGCTTACGACACGTGAACGCGAAGTCTTGCAGTTATTGCTGAAAGGCGCATCTAATCGGGAGATCGCTCATCACCTCGTCCTCAGCATGAACACGGTCAAGAAACACGTTTTGAACATCTGTAGAAAACTCGACGTGCGGAGTCGCGCTCAGGTCATCGCGAAAACACGGATGCAGCCCCTTCTGTAGGGGCAGATGAACCACGAGACGCCTCTACTTCTCTTGTCTTCTAGCTTCACGAGATATTTCATTTCAGCGAAGGGAAAGCTCCTCGTGAGAGGTTGCCTTCCCTATTTCTTCGGCAGAAATCACCTACAAATACTCCTTTTGGGTCTTGTATTATCCATTTGCTACTTACTATACTTTAGAGACAGGTTTTCCCGTAGCAACTCGTCGAGCAGAGAATATTACTTCGGAAGGAGGAACGATGACAGCCTACCGAATTCGCCTCAAAGAAAAGCTCGACCAGCGCTGGTCGACTTGGTTGGGCGGACTGAAGATGATCCATGAGGCAAACGGGGAAACGGTTCTTGCCGGTGAAGTGGTTGATCAAGCCGCGCTTCATGGATTACTTAGCAAAGTGCGCGATCTGCAGTTGACGTTAATCTCTGTCTCCCCTTTGGAGGTAGATTCACCATCCAAAGAGGAAATAAAGGAGAAGGCTCCATGAGGCAACAAATGTATTGTTCTCGCAAGGAGAGCCTAAAAGAAGCGGGCGTTGTGTTTCCTACTAGCGAGTTACATCTATTTTTTAAAGGTGATAATTTTCACACAACAGCACTTAACAGGCTTTACATAGAAGATTGTCTATTAAGATGCTCAGTTCTAACAGGTGAATAGGCCCACCATTCCCACGTATTCTATATCTCAGTTGCAGCCGAAATACGTACTCTTCTCGCGAACTCTACTGAAAAGTAGAAGACATCGTAGTCTTATAGAACACTTTAGCAAGAATATGGAGCAGAAAAGGGTGTTATACCTCACTGCTTCTATCTTGTAGGTTCAGTGCATCGTTAGCAATGTCCAGGTGTATCAGAGGATATTCCTGTACAAATGAGTGAGGAGAATAATATGTTGAGCAGTCGCTTTTGTCATTATCTTGTTGTCAATCTCTCCCCCCGCATACAGCATATTTTTTTTCCGCACAAGACCCCTAGAGTTGCTATCTCAAAAACGCGCCCCTCCTGGCTCCTTGCTTGTACAAGGATCAGTACTCTTTTAACCTAGTGTTTCTTTTCGTTGGGTTAGTTTATCCCTAAAAGGGAGAAAGCAGGTATCATGAGCACTTTTGAGCAAAATCTTATGGACGAGTTCCAGGCGGGGAGGATAGACCGCCGCTCTTTCATCCGTCGAGCAGTGGCACTGGGCATCTCACTCTCCAGTATTGAAGCATTTATGGCAGCCTGCGGCTCTGGTGGCAGCTCTGGTGGTGGTAGTGGAGCCTCCATCAAGTGGGCCAACTGGGCCAACACGGGTGAGATTCAGCGCTTCAAGGATTTTACCGCGAACTACAACAAGACGCACAACACCAATGTGCAGTACAGCTTTATTCCTACGGCCAACGCTAACTATTTTTCCAAGATATTGACCGAGCTCAATGGCGGTAACGCACCCGATGTATTCTATGTCGGTGACGGTGACATCGGCAAGCTAGTCGCGAACCAGACCGTTATCCAATTGGATACATTATTGAACAGCTCGAAGAGCAAAGAGAAGGCAAGCGATTATAGTCCTGGCCTATGGGGTGCCGCCAAGACACAGAGTGGAAAGATTTTTGGCGTCCCCGTCGATTGCAACCCCCTGTTGCTTTGGTTTAATGAGAAAGTGCTGCAGGATGCAGGCGTCACGACTATGCCGACTGCACTCTACGAGCAGGGACAGTGGACACGCGATGCCTTCCAGCAGATGATTGAGAAAATCCATGCCAAAGGCAAGTACGGCTTTGTGCTGGATGCCTGGTCAATGCAGTTCTATGCCTGGGCTACCACCAATGGTGGTAAAATCTACGATAAGAATGGTTACGGCAATTTCATTGCACAGGACGACCCCAAGTCGCTCGACGCATTCACCTGGTTAGCCAATCAAATACGTCAGAAGACGATGATTTATGCAGGTAGCCTGCCGAAGGGTCAAGGTTCTGATCTCGCACTGCTCAGTGGTCAGACTGGCTTTATCTCCGTGGGTCGCTGGGACCTCCCGGAATTCAAGACCGGGGGAATAAAGTACGACTGTGTTCCCTTCCCCTCTCCCAGCGGCAAGATCGCCCCAGCACCAGTCGCCTTGGCGTACATGGTGATCAATAAAAAGACCAAGTTGCAGGATCAAGCCTTTGATTTTCTGACCAACTACGTCTCCGCTGAAGGACAGTCATTCAGGCTGCAGGGCGGTGGCAACGCTGTCCCATCAATCCAAGCGGCAGCAGCCGAGAAGGTGGTGACAGACGGCAACGATCCCAAGCATGCACAATACTTGATCGATGCACGTAACGCTGGCTATGGTCTCTTTCCGGCAGAAGGAAATGCACCTGGATTGACCGACGACATCAAGACGGCAATGGACCCTGTCTGGCTGCAAGGAAAAGATGTCAAAACAGCTCTTGCTGGAATCGCTACTATGGCTGCTCCGCGTATAGCGAAGGGGCAGCAGTCCAGCAGCCAGTAATCTTTCCTGGGCTTATTCCTGAGCTGTATGAATCGTCTCAGGGTATAGGGAAAGCTCCTCCTTTATAGGAGCTTTCCCTCACTATCTTCTCCTGGCAGAAAAAGACGAAGAAAAAAAGGAGGGATCATAGATATGGCATCTCAAGCACAATCGGTGGCAGTTTCGCCTGCGGTCGCGACGAAGGGAAAGCGCCGTGATAGAGCAAACAAGGACGTTCTTTGGGGGTACATCTTCCTCCTGCCACAGTTGTTAGGAATGCTGCTGTTTTCACTCATTCCCCTTATCTCAGTGTTCTATCTGAGCATGGCGAGTTGGGATGGGCTGGGACCAATTACATTTGTCGGCTTCCAGAATTTTATCGATCAGTTCAAAAGTGATGACTTACGTATCGCTCTCCTGAACACGCTGTATTTCACACTCATTTCGGTGCCGGGCGGACTCATTTTCGCTCTGCTGATCGCGCTCGGTCTCAATAACGTGCGTGGCAAGACGGTCTACCGCGTGCTCTACTTCATGCCCTTCATCACGGGTTCAGTTGCCGTAGGTGTGATCTGGTCGTTTCTGCTCAATAGTGACTTTGGGTTGCTCAATTCCCTGTTGAAATCCATGTTCCATTCGAGTGGTGTCGGCTGGCTAACAGACTCACGCTACGTCATTCCATCGATTGCGATAGTCGGTATCTGGCAGGGACTGGGCTTCAATATGATCATCTTCCTGGCGGGCCTCCAGGGTATTCCTGTTTCGTATTCCGAGGCGGCACGCATGGATGGCGCAAACAGGTTGCAACTCTTCTGGCGCGTCACGTTGCCTATGCTGACGCCGACTATCTTCTTTACGACGATCATTTCGATTCTCGGTTCGTTTCAGGTCTTCGACATCATCTTCATCCTCACCGGCGGTGGTCCTGGCAAAGACAGTTACATGATAGTGAATCACATCTATCACCTGGGCTTTGAAACCGCCACGTTTGGCCCTGCCAGCGCCGCTGCCGTGATCCTGTTTGTCATCCTCTTGGTGCTGACCCTGGTTCAATTCCGCGTGCAGAGACGATGGGTCAACTACGACGTGTAACACAACCTAGTTAAGAAGAAAGAGAAGTGAGCATATGCTGCAAGGAACCGTCGATAAAAGAACAGCGAAAGCAAGGACGGCAGAGGATGCACAAGCCGAGGCTGGACGGAAGAAGACGACAGAGACAGCCACTACGGTGCTACTGCACGTACTACTCATTATTGGTGCCATCATCATGGTCGTTCCATTCTTGTGGATGGTGATAACATCATTAGAAACTACGGCCCAGGCGTTCGCCATCCCCCCATCATTCATTCCTAACCCATTTCAGTGGGGGAACTACCCTCAATCGTTCAATGCCCTGCCCTTCAATCTCGCGTACATGAATAGTGCCATTGTCTCGATTACTGTGACGATCTGTCAACTGATCACGTGCTCGATGGCTGGTTATGCCTTCGCTCGTATTCAATTTCCGGGACGGGAGATCATCTTCTTTGCGTTCCTGGCAACGCTGATGATTCCCTTCCAGCTCACCATCATTCCCATCTTCCTCACCATGAAACAGTTTGGCTTGCTGGATACGCTGCTCTCGCTGATTTTGCCACCCGCGCTCTTCAGTGCCTTCGGTGTCTTCCTCATGCGGCAGTTTGTCATGGGTCTTCCTCTTGAATTGGAGGAGGCGGCAATTGTAGATGGTGCGAATCGCTGGACAATTTTCTGGAAAGTCGTGCTGCCACTGCTCAGAGCACCACTTGCAGCACTGGGCATTTTCACCTTCATCGGCCAGTGGAACGACTTTTTCAGGCCACTGATCATGCTCAACACCCCAACGAACTTTACCGTACCGCTGATGCTCAGCCAGTTCCGCGGACAGTACGCCACGGAGTGGACGCTGGTGATGGCTGGATCGGTTATCGCGATTCTCCCCCTCCTGGTCGTCTATATTCTTGCGCAACGCCATATTATCACGGGAATCGCTATGACTGGATTGAAGGCATAAAACAGCTTCACGTTGTAAATAGCGTACCTGTAGGATATCTCTAGAGGTACGCGAAGCGTATCGTTCTTGTAGTGGTTGCTCACGCTTGTGAGCCTGTACGAACGTCCCACCTGACAAATAGAGAGTATTCATCGGTATTTTCCTCTCTCGAAACAGCGGAGGTACAACCATGGAAGTGAATCAGCAAGCAATGGAGGCCATGCAAGCCGTGACGATTTCCCGCCAGTATGGCAGTGGCGGCGGCGAAATTGCCGTCCGTCTGGCACGAAAACTGGGCTGGCAATTGATTGACCATGCCATCATCCAACAGACCGCACGCGAGTTAGGCATCTACGAAACGGATGTCTCCAGGCACGACGAGGAGTACGTCGAAGGCACACTCTCACGTATCCTGAATGGCATACGCAATCTGACAACCGGGGCGTTCATCCCCACCACTTCAGGAACACTCATTCCGCCAAGCACAGCCTTCACCGCTTCGCGTCCCTCAGTGGCGAACGAACGAGCCTATCAGGAGACGATGCAGCAAGTGGTCAGGGCGGCGGTCAAAACGGGACACGTGGTGATTGTCGGACGCGGCGGTCAGTTCCTGCTGGCAGATCGGGGGGACGTGCTTCATCTGCGCATCGTGGCACCACTGGAACTGCGCGTCGCCTATGTCACACGTCGTGAAGAACCGAATAGGGATGCTGCCCGCACGCGGGTTCAGGAGAAAGATCGCGCCCGCGACCGCAACATGCAGGCCCAGTTTCGTCGGAAGCCCGATGACCCAGCCCTCTATGATCTGGTGATCAATACCGCCGTGCTTGATCTGGATCGCATCGTCGACCTCGTGTGTCTTGCGTTGGAGGGCAAGGCGAGTCGGCTGGGCGTGCCAGCGGAGGAATTGGGGCCGGCTGCAGGCTTGGCACCTTATGCGGGCAGGCCCGCTGATTTTTCCGTGCCGTCACGGTCATCCAGCTAAAAGGATGTCATAGTCAAGTTTCATACGATATGCCGGATCTTCGTTGAGACAAGATGATCGTAGGAGAATGGAGAGAAAGTATTGGCGGATATCACCTATGATGCCTCAAGCAGGTGCTGGATTCTCCAGATGGAAGCATCGACGTATTGTATTGGGTTGAGTCAGGACGAATCTTCGTTACAGCATATCTACTGGGGGCCTCATATTCCGGCAGCAACTGCTCTTGAGATGGTTCAGCCCTCAAAGCCTTCAAGGGCACCATTCGAGTCGTCAACGGGAAATTCCCGTGAGGAGTACGTGCCATGGGGAGAGATGCGCTTTAGCGAACCAAGCCTTAAGGTGGAGTACGCCGATGGCACACGAGGAATTGAGTGGCTCTTTGAAGAACACGGCAGCGAGCGGTCAGAAGCGGGCCAGACGCTCTGGCTGCGATTTCGGGACCGCGCATACCCCCTCACGGTGACGCTCTACTACCGAGTCTATAATGGTCATGATGTAGTTGAGCGCTGGGTTCGGTTAGAGAACACAGGAGGGAGCGGCCCTGTCACCATCGAGCAGGCATTCTCGGCAGACTGGCGACCGCCACGCAGAGAGCGCTACCGACTGACGTACCTTCATGGACGCTGGGGGAAAGAGACACAGATTGCGGAGACGATGTTGGGTCCGGGCAAGTTCGTGCTGGAGAGCCGACGCGGAACGACCAGCCATCAGTTCAATCCGTGGATAGCACTAGACTCAGAGGCGCGTGCCACGGAGGAGAGCGGAGAGGTGTGGAGCGCAGCACTTGCATGGAGTGGGTCTTGGAAGATCGTGGTGGAGACGATGCCATATGGTGAGCTTCACTGCACGGGTGGTGTGAACGATTTTGACTTTCGCTACCCCTTGAATGAGGGCGCACAGCTAGACTTACCAACCTTTGTTGGTCTATACTCAAACGAGGGGTTTGGCGGTGTGAGTCGTCGATGGCATAGATATGAACTCGAACAGGTTCTTCCCGCATCTCCCGAAGCAGTGCGGCCGATACTCTACAATTCATGGGAGGCGACTGCGTTCGCGGTGAACGAACAGAACCAGATGGAGCTTGCTGAGCAAGCGGCTGCACTTGGGGTCGAAGTCTTCGTCATCGATGATGGCTGGTTTGGCGAACGCAATAATGACCTCGCTGGATTGGGCGACTGGACAGTGAACCGCGAAAAGTTTCCACGTGGGTTGAACCCATTGATTGCACGCGTCAATACGCTGGGAATGCAGTTTGGCCTGTGGGTTGAACCAGAGATGGTAAATCGGGACAGCGATCTGTACCGTGCTCATCCTGATTGGGTGTACCATTTTCGCAACCGATCGCGCACGGAGAGCCGCCATCAGCTTGTGCTGAATCTCGCGCGCAATGATGTGCGGGAATGGATGTTCATGACACTCGATAAGTTGCTCTCGGAGCATAACATCGAGTTCGTCAAGTGGGATATGAATCGCTCGTTCAGCGAACCGGGTTGGCCCGATGAGGCTGAACACAATCCACAGCGCGTCTGGCTCGATCATGTGCGTAATCTATATTGGGTTCTCGATGAACTGCGTCGTCGGCATCCAAATGTGGCGTTTGAATCGTGTTCCGGCGGTGGTGGACGTATCGATCTGGGCATCCTGTCGCGGGTTGAGCAAGTGTGGACAAGCGATAATACTGATGCACTCGACCGTTTACATATCCAGGAAGGCTTCAGCTACGCATACGCACCGCGCGTGATGATGTGCTGGGTAACGGATTGTCCCAACTTCTTCACTCAACGGACGGTGCCGTTGCACTACCGCTTCCATGTCGCGATGGCTGGCTCTCTAGGTATCGGCGGCGATCTTTCACACTGGACGCTCCAGGAGCGAGAGGAGGCGCGGAGCTTCATTGCAACGTATAAGCGCGTGAGGTCAGTCATCCAGAATGGCCTGCTCTACCGTCTGCGCTCACCACGAACAGGCTCTGTCGCAGCCGCGCAGTATGTTGCATTGGACAGCAGCGAGGTCGTGGTGTTTGCCTGGGGCCACTCGCAGCAATTCGGAGAGAGAGAGGTATCCCTTCCGTTACAGGGTTTGGAGGAAGATGCGCACTATGCAGATGAGGTAAACGACGGTACTCTATACAGTGGAGCATATCTGGCACAGAAGGGGCTATCAGTGAATCTGGTGGGCGACTTCGACAGCCGCATGATTCATCTAGTCCGCACAAAGTCCACACGGTAAAGACAGGGGAACTTTTTCGCGCAAGGAAACGTCTTGTCATAGAACACGGTACAAGCTCTACTGCAACAGTATCAAAGGAGTTTAGATAATGCGCATTCTTCAGAGTATGACAAGCACAAAACGATCTCTTTCATCATGTTTTCTCGCGCTCGTGCTACTCATGTTGACCTCTATCGTTGCTGCATGTGGCTCAAATGCAGGTTCAGGAACGAGCACTGGTGGGAGTAGTCCAGCCAAACCGTCACCAACGGCAGTCAAGGGTTATGGTACTGCGCAGGGATGCCCCAGTGATATGGTTGTAGGTACTGCTCCATCGACAGCAAACGTGATAGTGAAGTCGAATCAGACGAATACGTCGATTTCAGCGCATGTTGGTGATGTGATAGAGCTTCGTCTGCCCTTTGGTCAAAAGTGGTCAGGTCCTACATCTTCAGTAGGGGGACTTGAAATGCAGCAACCGTCTGGCTACGCTTGGAAGACCGATAACGTGTGCGTATGGCGCTTTACCGCCAAGGCTGCTGGCACGACCAACCTGGAATTCCACGAGCAGGCGCTGTGTAAACAAGGACAACTCTGCCCTATGTACATCGCAGAATTTCCCTTTGTCATCATTGTGAAATAAGATCAAGGATATGCTGTAGGTGTGCGATGGGCATTTCCAAATGCCCATCGCACACCTACAGCATATCCTTGATCTTCCACAGTTGCGCGTGATACCATTTCAGGTATGAGAAAGATATTCACTCACCATATCGGACACAATTCCGAATGGTTTGCTACTGTAAGTCAACTAAAAATGGCCCGCCCTGCCACGTAAGCACATACGCCGAGCTTACGTGGCAGAATTTGGCCCTTATCATCCACTCCTCGACGTATGTCACACAGCACGCCTCTTCATAGTGCTGATGGACGTATGCGACTTTCTCTGTGCTTAAGTTGCCCTCTCTATCTCCCCGCCCATGAATGGCGTGTATCCCTTGTACACGTACATTATTTCCTTTTTAGGCGCAGGTAAGGAGCACTACTCTTCATGGCATCGTCACAGAAACGTTCACTCTGGCGAAATCGTGATTTTCTTTTATTGTGGAGTGGACAGGCCGTCTCAAGCGTTGGATCACAGGTCTCACTGCTGGCCTTTCCGTGGCTTATCCTCTCCGTAACACATTCACCACTGCTCGCAGGGTTGATTGCAGCAATACGGTTTTTGCCTTACCTACTCTTTGGGCTTGTTGCAGGTGCATTGGTTGATCGCTGGAATCGCAAACGCGTGATGATTGTGTGTGACGTTGGGCGTGCTATAGTCCTAGGCAGTATTCCAGTTGCCTATACGTTTGGTTGGTTGACAGGAACACAACTTTTTCTTGTCGCGTTTATCGAGGGAACACTGTTCATCTTCTTTGGACTTGCGGAGATGGCAAGTCTGCCGCATGTCGTGCCACAAGAACAACTTTCTGACGCACTCGCTCAATCGATGATGATGGATTCTGTAGTAGGACTTATGGGACCATCGTTGAGCGGCATTCTTTTTACATTAGGCAATATCATTCCCTTTCTGGCTGATGCACTTTCATATTCGGCTTCTGTTGTTTCACTACTCTTTATCAGGAAACAATTTCAAGAAGAGCGCGTTGACACGACACAGAAACTATGGACCGAGATTAAAGAGGGGACAGGTTGGCTCTGGCGACATCCTGTAATACGCTTTCTAGCCTTGCTCAACAGCGTGCTCATCTTTTGTTGTGTCGGCTATACACTAGTAGTACTGGTCTTCGCACAGGAGCAACATGCCTCAAAGATTGCCATAGGTCTCATCTTCGCAGCAGGAGGACTTGGTAGCATCGTCGGAGCGTTCATGATTGGACCCTTGACACGTCGTTTTAGCTTTGAACAGCGCCTTATTTGGGCAACCTGGATTTGGGTCATTACATGGTTGTGCTTCTTAATTGCACCCAATCCGCTTATTCTAGGCATCGTCACAGCGGCAAGCTTTATCATCGTTCCCATTCATGCCGCAACTATATATGGCTATCGTCTCACACACATTCCCGACCGCTTGCAGGGCCGTGTCACTAGTATCTACCGCATATCGCTCTTTGGGGGCCAGATGCTAGGACTACTGGTGACAGGACTCTTGTTACAGCTTGTCGGCCCCATCTACACCGTACTTATCCTGTTTGTACCACAAGTCATAATGGCAATCGCAACACAGATAAATCCACACTTGCATGTAGAAAATGCTCAAAGATTTCGTAATACATAAACAGACTCATGATGGCCTGCTCCGTTACAACGGAGCAGGCCATCATGAGTCTGTTTATGTATTATTTACATTGCTTGTGCACGTGCAACATTGAGACGCTTGTAACGACCAGCAACCATTTCGCCGACACCGATTGCAAGAATCCCAATCAACAGATGAATGATCTTGAAAGCTGTGCTAGGGTCTTGTCCGATTTGTGAACCCCCAACACCAATTACAAGCAGGCCCCAGACAAAGGCAATTGCTGCGAATCCCCAGTTTCCACCCTTTGCCCTACCAAACATGAAGCCCAGGACCCAAAGTGACAAGGTGACAAGAATGCCGAGGGTTATATGTACAGGAATAAGCGCATCTGGTGCGCTACCTGTCCAAAACAAAATTCCAAGAATGAGTGCGATTAATGCGCTGATACGCAAGACCCATTGTGCAATCGTGATGACCACAAAATCCTCCTAATAATAAACATATTGACACATGCAAGAAGCATGAGACAGCACAGCAGGGGGAGAGCATGACAGGGGCAAGCCCTGTCACTACGATACACGAGCGCGTGGCAAAACCACGCCGATTGATGAATGCGTTGGAGTTCATGGGCTTGCCCCTGTCATGCCGCCCCAGCCCCATAGCATAGGTTCGCTAGACTCAATGGGCTTGCCCTGTCATGATCGCTTCATACTTCTACACACTAAATGCTCTGTCTATCCTGATTATAGAAGGATATGGCTGAACTCGCAAGCACCAGGGACAAGTTTTGTAATGAATTAAGCCCCTATCGCTCGGTTCATCGTTTCCCTAACAACTGCCGCTAACGCTTTGATGAAAAGCGGTGACGTGTTAAGCGATTCGATACGTGCGAATTGGATGCCGTGTTCCTCGGCCTGTTCGCGTGCGCCAACCTCGATATCGTACAAAATCTCGAGATGGTCAGCTAAGAACTGGACAGGTGCGATGAGGACATGTGTCATACCAGCTTTTTGTAATTCGGGCATAACATCGGCGAAGTCAGGTTTAAGCCACTCTTCGGGTGTGTGACCTGCACTTTGGTAACAGAACATCCAGCGATCATCGGCTAAACCAACCATTTTGGCAACAGCCGCCGCCGTCTCTTTCAGATTGTTGATGTAGTCAGGTTCGCGCTCGATCACAGGCTTGGGCATGCTGTGCGCTGTCAATAGCACCGGTACACGGTCCCGCACCTCCGCCGGAAAACGCTCAAGTGCTTGTTTTACACGTTCCGCCAATGCCTGTAGAAAGTAGGGCTGCATATGCCAGTCACGCGAGATCGCCAGTTTCAAGTCATCACGGTGCAGGTCCGTCACGGCCTTTTCGAGCGTATTGATGTAGCCACGCATGATAATTGGCGAGTATTGCGGCGACATGATGATGCCAACCAGCTTTTGCGCGTTTGCGGCAAGCTCTGGTGTCAGGTCCGCGATAAAGGGCGGTGAGAAACGCATGCCTGCGTCAACCGTATAAGTCGTGCCATCGGTACTCTCGCTATTCAACTCTTCTTGGAGAGCTTCGGCCTGTTCACGCGTGATACGCAGCAATGGCGAGCCACCAATCAGCGCGTAGCGGCGGCGAAATTCTGTGATAACCTCCGCGTCTGGCTCGCGTCCCCCGTATACGTTTTTAATATATGTTGGTATATCGTCAAGCGTGGCTGGCGACCCATAGGTCATCAGCATCACACTCACATGTTGTTGTGTTGTTGTGGTCATGATGTTTTCCCTTTCCAAAGAAGCGACGAACGGGCGACCACAAGGGTCGCCCCTACTATATTCTGTTGTAAGCAGACGAGCTTCGTGTATAGTAGGGGCGACCCTTGTGGTCGCCCGTCCTGCATAAATGACACGTCCTACCCAAAAGCCCTATTATTTATCGGCATGTCTCTTCGTGTACTGCGTCAACTATTCGCTTCAACATATCGGGATTAGTGGAAGCAGGTACGCCATGCCCGAGGTTGAAGATATGTCCAGGACGGTTGTTGGCGCGGCGCAGAATATCGCGCATACCTGCCTCAATTGTAGGCCAGTCGGTGAGTAGCATAGCGGGGTCCAGGTTACCTTGAATGCCACGATCATAGCCGATGCACGCCCATGCATCGTCAAGATCCATACGCCAATCGACGCTCATAATATCGCCGCCAGCCTCTTTCATGTCGTCAATCAGTGCTGCTGCTCCTGTGCCAAAGTGAATGGAGGGCGCACCGGCGCGTTTCACATCCTCGAAGATACGGGTGACATAGGGTTTGACAAACTTCCGATAGGTGCTGGGACTAAGCATGCCGACCCAGCTATCAAACAACTGCACCACGTCCGCACCAGCCCGAACCTGCGCCACAAGATAGCGCGACACCACCTCTGTGAGTTTGCTCATCAATGCATGCCACACCTCTGGCTGCCCATACATCATGCCTTTGGCAAGCGCATACTCACGGGTAGGCAGACCCTCTATGATGTAACAGGCAAGCGTGAAGGGCGAACCGGAGAAACCAATAACCGCTTGTTTCCCATTCAGTTCGTGTTTCACCATGCGAATCGCTTGCATGATATAGCCCGTTGACTCCTCGGCATCGATGATGCGTAGTGCCGCTACGTCCTTCATCGTGCGAACTGGATTGTGAATAATTGGACCAACATCGGGTCGTAGTTCGACGGAGATACCCATGCCTTCTAGTGGAACAACGATATCAGCAAGAAGGACGGCACCATCGACACCAAGTATTTGTACAGGTAAAAGTGTTACTGCAGTACACAGTTCGGGCGTCTTGGCAATAGTCAGAATATCGTGCTTATCACGTATCTTGCGATACTCTGCAAGGCTACGGCCAGCTTGACGCATAAACCAAACAGGTGTCGCATCAGGCTCCCGAAGATGACAGGCGTCCATGAAACGCGCCACGCCTGTATGCGCTGATAGTGTCTCTTGTTGCATAGAGATGTATTTCCTTTATGTGCAAAATTATGAAAATTCTGTATTGTGCTACTCCATATAATAGCGTGAATGGGGTCGAATGACAACACCAAATCTACGTAAATCTCTTATAGATTTTTATGTAATGAAGATTTATGAACTTGTGAATTGGAAACGTGATAGGATATCACGTTTCCAATTCACAAGTTCATAACCATCCTATCTGTGGTACAATAGCGTCGAATTTTATTCTGTAGAATCCTCTCTTATTTTTTCTTGTGCTGGAGTGTTGACAATGCTAGAACATAAAAAAGATATATTGTCTGGTTTGAATGAGCCACAACGTCGGGCTGTGATGACGACACGCGGCCCCGTCCTGATACTCGCGGGACCTGGCAGCGGCAAGACGCGCGCCATCACTCATCGCATTGCCTACATGGTGCAGGAGGAGCAGATTTCACCGTGGCGCATCCTCGCCGTGACCTTTACCAATAAAGCGGCGAAAGAGATGCGTGAACGCCTGGAAAAGCTGGTCGGCATCAATGAGTCAAAGGAAATGACGATTGGCACCTTCCACGCTATCTGTGCGCGTGTACTGCGTATGGAGGCCGACGCGCTGCTACCAATGGGACTCAGCAAGTCATTTGTTATTTTCGATACAGACGACCAGACCTCGCTCGTGAAACAGGCCATCAAGCAATTGAGCCTGGACGAGAAACAATACAAATCAAATGCGATACAGGCCAGTATCTCACACGCCAAAAACGACATGCTCATTCCAGAGCAGATGTCGGAGCAGGCCACAAAATATAGTGAGGAGGTGGCAGCACGTGTCTATAAGGTCTATCAAAAATTGTTGCGTGCCAATAATGGCGTTGACTTCGATGATCTCTTAATGCTCACTGAGCAATTGTGGCGACGTGAACCTGATATCCTGCAAAAGTATCAGCGTCGCTGGCAATACATCCATGTTGACGAGTTTCAGGATTGTAACCTACCGCAGTACAAGCTCATTCGTTTGTTGGGCTATGGCACCGATGAGCGGCATAGTGGACTTGGCAACGTCTGCGTTGTGGGCGATGACGACCAGATGATCTATACATGGCGTGGTGCAAGTGCTGAAAACGTGCTGCGCTTCGAGCGCGATTTTCCAGAGGTCGAGACCATTATTCTCGATCAGAACTATCGCTCCACTCAAACTATTCTCGACGCGGCGCAAGGCGTGGTCAAGCGCAATAGTTTCCGTAAAGATAAGAAACTGTGGACGGAGCAAGGCAAGGGCGAGAAGGTTGTGCTGCATCAGGCATATAACGAGGAGGAAGAGGGACTCTTCACCGCACGCGAAATATTGCGTTTGCTGGGACGAGGCGACATCGAAAAACGCAGCGATGTTGCCGTCATGTACCGCACCAATGCTCAATCGCGTGCCGTTGAAGAACAATTTTTGCATCTTAATATTCCCTACAAGGTTATCGGTAGCCGCAAGTTCTATGAGCGCAAAGAAATCAAAGACATGATTGCCTGTCTGCGCCTGCTTGCCAATCCCACGGATGACCTGAGCTTGCAACGCATCATCAACGTGCCAAACCGTAAGATTGGTGCGAGAACACTCGGCGAACTACAGCAATGGGCAACATCGCAAAACATTCCGCTCTTCACCGCCGTACAACGTATTCAAGAACATCCCACGCTTGGCAAAGCTGCAAAGGTTGCGATTGAGGGCTTTGGCAAATTGATTGCAGACCTTGCCGAAGCGTTGCATGAACTCTCCCTACCCGAATTGGTTGATCGCATTGCCGAGCGCAGTGGCTATGGACCTGAACTTCGCGCTGTGCCGGAAGAGGAGCTAGATCGCTGGGGCAACGTACTTGAGTTGCGTCACGTCGCCGAAAACTATTCTGAGATTGAGACCAGTGTCGCCCTTGAACTCTTCCTGGAAAACGTTGCCCTTGTCGGCGGTGCCGATACCGCGCAGACAAGTGAAGATGGCTCGCTGGTACGCGAAGAGAATAGCGACTCGGTAACGCTCATCACACTCCATGCGGCAAAGGGGCTAGAGTTTCCCGTTGTCTTCATCGTCGGCATGGACGAAGGCTCGTTGCCACATTCGCGTTCAGTAGGTAAGCCTGAGCAACTTGAGGAGGAGCGTCGCCTGGCCTATGTTGGCTTCACACGTGCCATGAAACGTCTCTATCTTGTACGCGCTTCGCGCCGCTCATTCTGGGGCGAGACGCACACCACGGAACCTTCGCGCTTCCTCGATGATATTCCTACAAATCTCGTGTCTATGGCGGGGGGAAAAAATGGGCAGAGCGGCTCTGGCCTCTCCGTCAATAGTGCCTCACGTGTAGTACGAAAAACAGCGTGGGACGAAGACGACTTCAATCAAGACACCTATGATGAGAACGAAGGTGGCAGAGTCTTTGGCAGTGGTAGCGCGCCTAAGAGTAGCACGCCCAAATGGACATCACCTACGCAAGGCACAAAAAGCTACTCATCAGCACCTCTGATTCCACCATCGGTTTCATCAAAGGGTAACTTCTCGCAACCAGCGCGACCCACGAAGCCAAAGGAACCACAGTTCAAAGCGGGTCAAAAAGTACGTCACAGCCTCTTCGGTGAAGGTGTCATCCTCAAAAGTGAAATGGAGTCCGGTACCGAATTTGTCGAGGTGCAGTTTCAAGGAAGACATGGCAAAAAGCGTTTAAGCATGGATTTCGCGAAACTAGAGAAAATATAAAATATATATGTGATGTGTTTAAAATCTATCATATAGTGTTTTAACTCGTTTCTCTTGAAGGGGTTTGTATGGTTGACAAAATCACAAAGCTGTATCGGCATGCAGGTAAACAAATTGCTAAGATTGCACCAAAAGACTGGCAAATAGCTTGGACGCGGGTCGAAATGGAGGATGTTACTGGTTCCGTAGTCTGCTTCTATCGGAGTATAGACTACGCAATTAAACCACCGATTGGTAAACTACCACTAGACCTCTATAACGATTTTCGGAATATATGGCGCGAAACAAGGCAAGCAAAACCTCCAAACATATGGAGTTCTGTAACATTTATTCTGCAAAGAAACGGAACGTTCACTATTGAGTACGGCTATGAACCTGTGCCAATTGAAGATGAGCTTGAACGACTTAAGGCATGGAAACAAAAATACTTGTTATAACCTCGTAGTAAAGCATCCAATTTTTTCGGATACATCTCTGCAAAGTCCGACAATTTATTCGGGTTAGGCGAAGAAATCAGAGCAAAACAGAATAACCTTTTAGCAGAAAAACCATTGTTATGAAAATTGAACGCTTTACCGATAAGGCGCGTCAAGCCGTCCATGACGCATCAGAATTGGCACAACAGCATAACCATAGCCAGATTGAAGTTGAACATTTACTTGACGCTCTGTTAAAGCAAGAGAGTGGCGTTGCACAACAGATCATTCAGAAGGCTGGCGGTAATCTCCTCGCAGCGCAACGCGTTGTTGAGCGCGAGATAGAGCGTATGCCACGTGTGTATGGTGCTAGTGAGCCGAGTATTTCGCCACGTCTACGTACTGTACTTGAACATGCATGGACGGAGATGAACAACTTCAAGGACGAATATCTAAGTGTTGAACATATACTTTTGGCGATGTTTGACAGCGAAGGCACAGCACAACAAGCTCTACAACTTGCGGGCCTGGACCGCGCTTCAGTTTTAAAGGCGTTAACGAACATTAGGGGGGCGCAACGCGTGGTCGATGCAGACCCGGAAGGCAAATATCAAGCGTTAGAACGCTATGGACGCAACCTGACCGAACTGGCGCAACAGGGCAAGCTTGACCCCGTAATTGGACGCGACGAGGAGATACGCCGCGTGGTACAGGTCCTGAGTCGGCGCACAAAAAATAATCCAGTCCTGATTGGCGAACCTGGCGTAGGTAAGACCGCGATAGTCGAGGGTCTGGCACAACGTATCGTGCGCGGCGATATTCCCAAAACGTTAGCAGACAAGCAAGTGGTCACGCTCGACCTGGGCGCACTTGTAGCAGGTGCGAAATATCGAGGTGATTTTGAGGAGCGGCTCAAAGCAGTCCTCAAAGAGATCACCAGCTCCGATGGTGGCATTATTCTCTTTATTGACGAACTGCATACTCTCGTTGGTACTGGTGCAGCGGAAGGTGCAATGGACGCCTCAAATATGCTCAAACCCATGCTTGCACGCGGCGAATTGCATTGCATCGGGGCCACGACACTCGATGAGTACCGCAAACATATAGAAAAGGATGCCGCCCTGGAACGTCGCTTTCAACCTGTGCTTGTCGATCAACCCTCGGTTGAGGACACGATCAGCATTCTACGTGGTCTCAAACAACGCTACGAGGTGCATCATGGCGTGCGTATTCAGGACAGCGCACTCGTTGCCGCTGCCTTGCTCTCAAATCGGTATATTACCGAACGTTTCCTTCCCGACAAGGCTATTGATCTCGTTGATGAGGCTGCAAGCCATCGCCGCGTAGAACTTGATAGCACGCCTAGCGAAATTGATGCACTGGACCGTCGCGTGCGCCGTTTGCAGGTTGAGCAAGAGGCATTGAAAAAAGAAACTGACTCCGCTAGCAAAGAGCGACGTGAACGTGTTGAGCGTGAGGTAGCTAACCTGAACGAACAGTTGCACACGATGCGTCTCTCCTTAGAGACCGAACGCGCTCCGGTTGAGGAGATGCGCCACTTGAAGCGTGAGTTAGATGCGGCTCAAATCGCGTATGAACAAGCAGAACGTGCTGGCAACCTCGACGAAATGGCGCGACTACACTATGGTGTGCTACCAGAAATACAGCAGCGCATTCAGGTTATGGAGTCGCAACTAACAAACATCAAGAGTGCGCGTATGCTCAAGGAAGAGGTTGACGCCGAAGATATCGCCGAAATCGTCTCGAAATGGACGCATATTCCCACAACGCGATTAATGGAGGCCGAGGTACAACGTTTGCTAAGCATGGAAGACCGCCTGCGTCAGCGAGTTGTGGGTCAGGAGACTGCACTACAAATCGTGTCCGAGGCCATACGCCGTTCGCGTGCGGGCTTGCAAGACCCAAACCGACCACTCGCGAGTTTCTTGTTTCTGGGACCAACAGGTGTAGGCAAAACAGAACTTGCACGCGCCCTCGCCGAATTTCTCTTTGACAACGAGCAGGCACTGATCCGCATTGATATGTCCGAGTATAACGAAAAGCACTCTGTGTCACGGCTCATCGGTGCGCCCCCGGGCTATGTTGGGTATGACGAGGGAGGCCAGCTCACGGAAGAGGTGCGCCGTCATCCTTATAGCGTCGTGCTGCTGGACGAGATAGAGAAGGCTGCACCTGAGATATTCAATGTCCTGCTACAGTTGCTAGATGATGGTCGTCTGACCGATGGGCAGGGCCGTACTGTCGATTTCAAGAATACCGTCATCATCATGACTAGCAACGTTGGCAATAGCTGGTTGCAAGAATTTGATGGTATGGATGAGGAGCAGATGCAACGCACTGCACGGCAAGAGTTGCGCAGTGAGGGCTTCCGACCCGAATTTATCAACAGAATCGATGAAGTCATCATCTTTCAACAAGTGAGTCGAGAGCAGATGAAGTGCATCGTCGATATTCAGTTACAGCGTCTCCAACCCCGTCTGCAAGAACGGCATGTTACGCTCACCCTAAGTGATGCTGCAAAAAGCTATCTTGCCCTACGAGGCTACGATCCACAATTTGGAGCGCGTCCTCTCAAACGCGTTCTGCAAAAAGAGGTCGAGAACCGTATCGCTCGTGCTATACTGAATGGCAACCTCCGCGACGGAGGCACCGTCAAAATAGACCTGCAAGACGGTGCATTAACAATGCTTGTGCAATAAATTCGTAAAACAACTCTGATGGCGGCATGACAGGGACAAGCCCTGTCATGTCCCTTGCTCAACAATCAAAGAGTACAGTATGAACAACGGTAGCAACAATACAAGAATCGAAACTCCACATGCGGAACTGATACAAATGCTAAGTGCGTTACTTATTCAACTCAATGCACTTCAGACATTTGCGCAAGAAGAGACGACTGATCTGCCTGCACTTCGTGAAGGTATGACTACGTTGGAACAGATGACACGCGATGCCCTTTTCGTGGTGCGTTCCGCCGATGAAGACCTACCACCTGTAGAGCTAGATGGCAGCACGCTGTCAGAAGCGTTGTCGCGCCTTGTCGAGGAGACTGCGGAGACATTGGGGATTTCTAGCCGCATCTCGTTTAATGGTGTCGATGACCAGGGGCGTCCAAAAGAATATACACTCTCACCAACGAAAGAACGCCTTCTCTATCTCGTCGCACGCGAAGCATTGTATCAAGTACCCTACCATGTTGGCGTACGCCGAGTGCGTCTTATCCTCACGTATGCTACCGATGATGTACAGATGAGCATTGAGGACGATGGTACACTACCAGCAACAGCAGAGGAAGTTCTACCTCTCCCCGCGCTCATAGAGGGCTATAATGAGAGTGATCGCAACGAGCCACGTACATATGTTGCTCTGCGTCATCGCCTTGTCCATCTTGGTGGTTCGTTGGATGTGGCCCAGCGCGAGCAAGGAGTACGTGTCCTTGCACGTCTTCCCTATGCAGAATCCGCTAACAATATACCGTTACAAGCAGCTACTCCATCCATAATAGACGACGAGACCGCAGTGATACGCGTCCTCATTGTAGATGGACAGGCCGTGACTCGTGCAGGATTGCGTCGTCTGCTCGATAGCTATGCAGGACTACATGTGATTGGCGAGGCGGCAGATGGTGTGCAAGCGGTAAGTGAGACGCTTGAATTAGGCCCACAGGTCGTGTTGCTAGATTCACAACTTCCCAACGGGCAGAGTCTAAATGCGCTGCGCCAGATCAAGCAACTCAACCTCGACACGAAGGTCTTACTGCTTTCAGCTCAGGATCGCGAAGAGTATCTCTATGAGACACTTCGCGCGGGGGCCAATGGCTATGTTCTGAAAGATATCGCACCTGATGAACTGGCACAGGCGTTGCGCATCGTGGCAAGCGGCGAGGTGCTAATACAGCCACAACTAGCGGGAAGATTGCTCTCGCGTGTTGGCAAACAGGGAAGTCTTGCTCCTTACGAGACACTCACAGCACGCGAACTTGATGTGCTACGTCTGTTAGCGAGGGGTATGCGCAACAAAGAGATTGCCGCACGCCTCTATGTGAGCGAACGTACCGTGAATTTCCATTTAGCCAATATCTACCAAAAGCTCAATGTCTCTGGTCGCACCGAAGCATTGAGTAAAGCGATTGAGCAAGGGTTGGTAGCCACAAACACCACTTAAAAAATGGAGTCGTGGTAGGGACCAGATGTATCACGCCTTTGGACGCGATACATCTGGTCCCTACGAAGTTTTTGGGGTCTCCGTCCATTAGGGAAGAACTGGTCGAAACGCAGGGAGACCGCAAGGGTCTCCCCTACATTTCATCATCGTCCCAATGTGTAGGGGAGACCCTTGCGGTCTCCCTGCTTTCCCTCGGAAGGATACTGCTGGCGAATGCAATTTTCACGCTCAATACCCAATGGCTTCACGCTCAAAATGTGCATGGTTTTCGATTTCGCCAGCAGTAATGCATGCGCCACTGGCGCACCACTGCCCATGAAAAAGTGGTACACTTCTCTGGAGGGGGATAATGCCAGAGGTCGGTTTGATGCTAGTGCTACGAGCCTGTCCAACTGTATGATCCGGATGCCTCACAAGCACCACTGTCTGTCGCTCGCCGACATCGGCGAAGCACGTATGGGAGAATTTGACCCACGCTTGGCATCCCCTTGTCTTTCCTCCTAACCTAGGAGAGCAAGCTCATCCAATAACTGCTTGATGGTATTGGCTTCTCTTTTGTCCCTTTTTTGCCCTTTACACTTCTTTCCCATGCTTGTTCTTTCCTCCATCCTTTTTCATGGGAGTATCCGGAAGGATGGAGACCCAGTTTTTGTGGCTATGCGTAGATTTGCCCAGCATGCCACGTGTCCAATTCACGCTTCAAAGCAGCAATGTAAGCGGCTTCGTTATTGTTATCAGCGGTTGGTGCATACTTTGGAATAATCTGGTCAACAGTTGTCAAGCCCCATACAGCAACATAGAGATTGCGAATGAGCTTGTACCATGCCTCAAAACCAGCTTCCCACGTTGGAAACCATGCGTAGTTATGGGTACACTGCGCGTCTGGTATACAGCGCAAATTGCCAAGCGAGAGGCTCGAACGAGCTTCACCAGCTTTACCAAACGAACTTTCATGCTGAAAGAAAGCGAGCGCAAATGCAGGATCAATTCCATACCTTACACCCAGATCATACAAAGCTTGCCCTTTGCCAGCAGCAGGAGAGTTATAAGCACTAAGGACGCGATTGATGAAATCCGCACTTATTGATGGTGCTCCCAAGACGGAATAAGGACCTGTATGCAATGGTACCTTTGGTGTAACTGGACCATTCGTCTGCTGCACCTGACTTGCAAGACCGCCGCCAACCTGCACGTCATACACCTTGCCAAAGCCTGGGATATTTATCAGTTGTGCATTACCTGGTCGTTGTAGCATGGCTGCTGAGAGCAAAACTCCTAGAGCGATAACAACAACAAAGGCAATGATAACAAAACGATATAGCCAGGGCTTATGTCGTTCTAGTGGATGTACGGCATACTGATTCACCACTTTGGGTGTTGTCCTATACGCTGAAACGGGAGCTGGGGTAGCAGATGGTGTGTAGCGGAGCGGCTTAGGAGGTATAACGAGCGAACGTACTTTGTCGAGCGCGAGACTCATCTTATAACGCACAATGTCTAGCTGAAGCTCCTGCGCCTCCCAGTCCTCCTCCTCGACCTCATTCTCTAACTGTTGGGTCTGTAGCGCTGGAAGATGACGTGTAGCACGCGCGGGAATAGCAGATTTGGGTTGAAAGGACTCTAGTGGCTCCTTTAGTGTTTCCTTTTTGGCGTATCTACCCGCCATACATGACCTCCAACTTACTAAATATAGCCAACTACTTATGCCTGACTATTATACCATGAGATACTACTTCTTGCACGAGTCAATTTTCATTATCATGACATGTGATAACACAATTTGTACGTATTTGATGTTGCCCACCAATGTGTAGGGGCCTCATATGCGTTTTTACTAAGCGCATATGAGGCCCCTACACATTGGTGGGCAACCAGGGAGTCGAACCCTGAACCTAACGATTAAGAGTCGTGTGCTCTGCCATTGAGCTAGTTGCCCTTTCTTGCATCAAGATAATAGCATATGATATGTTTTTCGTCAAGCATTCATATTCTAATTGCAGAGTATATAGCTCTTAGAGTTCTACACTGCTGGTTGCGATGTCCCATTCTGCTTAGCCATTTTCTCCTATGTTTCACTATGCTTCATGCTTAATCATATTAAAGATACGCTAATATACGAAGACAAGAACGATTTATTTAAATGCAAGCTTGTGGATTGGCCTGTGTTGCTTGTTTAGCAGAGGAGAGGATAACGTGCTTAATTTACATAGTATGCACTATAGCAACCAACGCATTCTGGGGTATTTTCGACAGCACCGAGTGGCGAGCATTGTGGTAGGGCATGGAATTGTGGCGTCACTACTCGGAATGATCTTACTTGGTAGTGCATTTGGCACGACACTACTTGGGGCATTCGCGAAGTCCCCTTGTTCTAGCGGCGATTCAACCTACATGGTGGTGAGCGGTGATACACTTGGAGCCATTGCCAACCGCTACCATGTATCGTGGCAGAGCCTGGCAAGCTATAACAGGCTTGGCAATGCCAACGTTATTTACATCAACCAACATGTGTGTATTCCTGGCAAGCATCACACGACAAGTGGCGGTGGTGGTAACTCTGGCGGGAGTGGCATTACGTTCTCTGGTAACGATCATGCGCCTCGTGGGTCGTACAATCCTTTTCCCTATGGTCAGTGTACACAGTATGCGAACCAGCGCTTCTATCAGTTACACGGCTTTTATGTGCCATGGCAAAATAACGCGAATGCGTGGCAATGGACTCAGCGTGCCTATGAATACCGCTGGCGCGTTTCCAGTCAACCATCTGTTGGTGCGATTGTCGATCTGCAACCCTATGTGCAGGGTGCCTACTATATGGGGCATGTGGGTGTAGTCGAGCAGGTGCTTTCCGATGGCTCCGTCGTTGCTACCAACATGAACTGGGGCCTCTATCCCTTGGCGGTTACACAGATCCATGTTATCCCGGGCTACGGAGTAACCTTCATCTCTTACTAATATAGAGGGACATCACAAAAAACAGAGCGTCTGCGCTATCCAGTGCAGACGCTCTGTTTTTTGTGATGTTACAAATCTATGTCCGAAAAAGATGCCTCGGCTATCGTTTCCTCCACACTTGTTACTTCCTCATTTCCAAACAGAGGATGCGTAATGAACCATTCCTGACAATCAAACTCCTCTTGAACAGAAGGCCGTTGATATGTACCATCGCTTTGCAGTTCATGAGTGTTAATGGTATCGGCTAGATAGATTTTCAACACCTTTTCATAGAGCACGTCGCGTAGGTCAGTAGACTCAATGGGAAAGATTGTCTCGACGCGCTTATCGAGATTGCGTTGCATCAGGTCGGCACTACCGAGGTAGACCTCGGCATGTCCATTGTTGTCGAAGTAGTAGATACGGCTGTGTTCAAGGAAGCGTCCAACGATACTTCTGACACGAATATTGTCGCTTACTCCCTTAACTCCAGGACGCAAACTGCACATGCCACGAATAATCAAATCAATATTCACACCTGCCTGTGATGCACGATACAGTATTTTAATCATGTCAGGGTCGGTAAGCGCGTTGAACTTGAGGATCAACCGTCCATTACCGTGCTGCTTATGCAGGCGTATTTCGCGCTCGATGAGTTGTGTAAACTTTGGACGTAATTCGGAAGGAGCAACCAACAGTGTATTATAGGTCGTGCCGCGTGAATAGCCTGTGAGCGAGTTGAAGAGATTTGTGCCATCGGCACCGATGTGAGGCTCACAGGTGAAGAGACCTAAGTCCTCGTAAATCTTCGCAGTTGAAGCGTTGTAGTTGCCCGTGCCGAGATGAATATAACGCTGTAGCCCATTGTCCTCTTTCCGTACCACAAGGGCAATCTTTGCATGTGTTTTTAGCGTAAATGAACCAAAGACAACATGTACGCCTGCACGCTCTAACTTACGCGCCCATCCAATATTATTCTCTTCATCGAAGCGCGCCTTCAACTCGACCAGCACCGCCACCTGTTTACCATTCTCAACCGCCTTCAGCAAGGCCTGGACGATGACAGGCGAGTTCGAGCCAACGCGGTATAGGGTTTGCTTGATTGCTAGCACCTTCTCATCATCTGCTGCCGTTGTGATAAAATTGACGACCGAGTTAAAGCTATCGTAGGGATGATGCACGAGCAGGTCTTGTTTCTGAATAGCACCAAACATGTCGGCGTCTTTTCGTAAAAACGCAGGGACACGTGGATCGAAAGGCTGATCTTTTAATGCAGGACGGTCCAAGCTATGCAACTCCATGACCGAAGCCATACCAAGCGGTCCGTCGATCACTGTGAGATCACGAGACGAAATCTCTAGATTATCAAGAAGTAGGCTACGGATGCGCTGTGGCATAGAAGGATTTACCGCGAGATCAACAACAAGACCAAAGCGTCGGTCACGTACCTCTTGCTCAATATATTCGAGCAGGTCTAACGACTCATCCAACTGTAACTCGACGTCCGCATCACGTATGACACGAAACGGATAGGACTCCCAAACATCATAGCCAGGGAAGAGCGCATGCAGATTGGCTGCAATAATCTGTTCTATCCAGACAAACGCAATCGCCGATTCCTCATCCGAATGTACAGGAACAGGTACAAGCCTCGGCAGCGTTGAAGGTACTTTGATGCGGGCAAACAACTCGCTCTGTGCGGCATCCGCAATAACCACAGCAAGATTTAAACTCAGATTTGAGATATGTGGAAAAGGATGCCCCTGATCGACAGCAAGCGGGGTGAGAACAGGAAAAACTTCGTTTTCAAAGTAGACGTGCATTGCCTCACGCTGCTGCTCGTTTAGTTGCTCATAATCGAGCACATAGATACGTTGCGCTACAAGGAGAGGTTGTAGTGTTGTGCGCCAATATTCTCGTACCTCTTGTATCAATGGTGCCAGATGTTCGCGAATAGCCGCAAGTTGTTCTTCTGCCGTACGTCCATCTGGACTACGCAATGTTTTGCTGGAAGCAACCTGATCTTTGATGCCCGCTAAGCGAATCATGATGTACTCGTCGAGATTGTTTTCAAAGATAGAAACAAATTTCACGCGCTCTAGTAAAGGATGGCGTTCGTCCTGCGCTTCCTCAAAAACGCGTCTATTGAACTCGATCCAGCTCAATTCTCTATTTATATATAGGTCTGGTCGCTCTAATTCGGGAAAGAGTGTTTGTGAATTCATTATTCTCGTGTATCCTCAAGTCTACTATTCCATACGCTCCTTTATTCTAACATTCTATGATGTAACGATGCAAAAAGATGTTTTGGTTCTAAAAAATAGCTGGCAGGATAGTCTGAATGTCTTATCCAGTGATTTTGTCTTGACACCGATGAAGGTACTGATGTATTATCGTCAGGTGAGGGTATTACACCGTTTCGATATGTATTGTTCCTTCGCAAAGAGAACCTCGGGCGGTTGCTGAAATTGGTAGACAGGGCAGACTTAGGATCTGTTGGTGATGAACCGTGAGAGTTCGAGTCTCTCACCGCCCACTTCTAACACCGCATCTGTAGGGACCGATGTATCGCGTCCGCGTTCGTCGACTTATCAAACCATATCAGAACATGATACATCGGTCCCTACAGATTCAGGTTGAAGCGTAAAAAAGGCTAGTTTCATGCGTGCATGCGGGAGTGGCTCAGTAGTAGTGTACCCTACGGAGAAAGTCGCGGGTTCGCTCCCCGTCTCCCGCTTTACTCTTACTACGTCTTTCAATACTCTATTATAAGGAATATAGGAGCGCAGTACGTTGTAATACATTGTGTCAGCAAAAAAAGTACTATACGTTGTACAGAGTCAATAGAGGCGTTGTTGCCCTAGTGACTAGTGGAGGAAATGTGAAGGTCTCGGTTGAAAAGTTGCCTACCAGTGAGGCCGTCCTTGATGTGGAAGTTACCTGGGACGAGATGCAAAAAGCCTCAGACAAGGCATATCGTAAACTCGTGCAGCAGGTAGACGTACAGGGGTTCCGTAGAGGAAAAGCACCCCGCACCATACTAGAACGTAAACTGGGCAAAGAATATATTTATCAAGAGGGTCTTGATGAACTGATTACACAAACATACCGCACTGCCCTGCAAGAGCATGAACTTACCCCTATCTCGCAACCAAAGGTGGATGCTCCCGTTTTCGAGATGGAGCAACCCTACCATTTTAGTCTCACCATACCGATTATCACTTCTCCAGTCTTAGGCGACTATAAGTCGCTGCACTTTGATCGACCAGAGGCCGAGGTAACATCGGAAGAGGTTGAGAAAGAGCTAGAGTCGCTGCGGGATCGCCAAAGAGAGTGGGCCGAGGTAGAGCGTCCTGCCGCTATCAATGACCGTGTAACCGTTGATCTTAAGCTTACATCTGGAGATCAGCAAATCTCTGATTTGAAGGACAATCCCTTCGAGTTGACGGATGAGCGCACTGGCTTGTTCAAGGGTATGGATGAGCAGGTTGTGGGTATGCAGCGTGGTGAGAGCAAAACGTTCTTGACCACCATTCCAGAAGACTATATTAACGAAAAGTATCGTGGCAAACAGGCTGACTTCTTTATCATGCTGCATAAGGTAGAAGAGAAGCATGAGCCAGAACTCGACGATGCATTTGCAGAGAAGGTGAGCGGCGGCGAGATCACAACTCTTGAAGACCTGCGTAAAGCACTTAGCGATAACATCCTTGAGAATAAGAAGCGTAAGATTCGCGATGAACTGCGCGAGGAGGTGCTGAATGCCGTTATAGATCAAGCGCAGATCACACTACACCCATTGCTTGTTGACGAAGAGGCGCATGAGATGGTGCATCGCATGGGGCATGCATTAGAGCGTCAGGGTATCTCGCTGGATCAGTACTTTAAGATGACTCGTAAGACTCATGATGAAGCTGTCGAAGAGGCAAAGCCCGAAGCAGAGAAACAGGTCAAGCGCCAACTGGTCCTAGACGAGGTTGCGCGCGAGGAACAGATTGATATCACGCCTGAAGACCTTGAGGCGTTGTTCAACGCGTATTCCCAAGCGGGGCAGGAGTTGCCGCGCACTGAAGAGCAGATTCGTGCCTTAGCGATCAGTTACCGCCGCGAGAAGGCTATTACGCGTCTGGTCGAGTTGACAACTGACCCTGATCCCGATGCGGAAATGGACGAGGAACTCGAAGAAGAGACAAGCGTAGAGCATGTCGAGGCAGTAGCCCTTGTAGGCGACTCGCTCTCGGATGAAGCAACAATAGACACAACTGATGAAGTACGTGGAGAGGGGACGGCAAACGAAGCAGAGACCGAACCCGTAGGAGATGAGGCGTCTGCAACACCTCAACCCGAAACACTAGAGACGCTGAAAGCGGACCAGTAGAGATTTTATAGATGACACCTCTAAAGGGAAAAGGTGACAGACGTGGCAAACTCGAAAAATGTACGAACAACGTATCGTTGCTCGTTTTGTGGCAAGAGCCAGGACCAGGTTCAGCGGCTTATCGCTGGTCCTGGTGGTGTCTATATCTGCGATGAATGTATTGATCTGTGTCAGGAAATCATCGACGAGGAGCAGGCAACGGTTTCTAAGCCACGCCTCCAGGCTGGCAAGATACCAGCTCCAAAGAAGATTTATGAGCAACTTAGCCAGTACGTAATCGGACAAGATCGAGCCAAAAAGACGCTCGCGGTTGCTGTATATAATCACTACAAGCGTGTTGGTGTTGGTATGCAGATTGACGATGTAGAGCTAGGTAAGAGCAACATTCTCATGATTGGACCAACAGGTTGTGGTAAAACACTGCTTGCTCAAACATTGGCAAAAGTGCTGGACGTGCCATTCTGCATCGCTGATGCGACAGCACTTACAGAAGCTGGCTATGTTGGTGAGGATGTTGAAAATATTTTGCTCCGTTTGATCCAGACCGCCGATTTTGATGTAGCGCGGGCTGAGCGTGGCATCGTCTACATTGACGAAATCGACAAAATTGCACGCAAATCAGACAATCCATCTATTACACGTGACGTATCAGGCGAGGGTGTGCAGCAGGCTCTGCTCAAAATTATTGAGGGTACCATTGCTAACGTACCACCACAGGGTGGACGCAAACATCCTCATCAAGACTTTATTCAAATCAACACAGCGAACATTCTCTTTATTTGCGGTGGTGCTTTTGAGGGTCTTGATAAGATCGTTGAGCATCGTCTTGGCAGCAACAAAACTATTGGCTTCCGCTCAAAAGGTGAAGAAGACACTGACGAGGCCGCTAAGGAATCTGTATTGACGCAAATGATTCCCGATGATTTGCTCAAATATGGGCTTATTCCTGAATTTGTTGGACGCCTCCCTGTTAGTGTGGCACTGGACAGCTTGGATAAAGCTGCGCTTATCCGTATCTTAACAGAGCCAAAGAACGCGATAGTCAAGCAATATCAAAAGTTCTTACAGCTTGATCGTGTAGAACTTGTCTTCACAAATGACGCCCTTGACGCTGCTGCTGACGAGGCGCTCAAGCGACGTACTGGTGCACGTGGTCTCCGTAGCATCGTCGAGGATGTACTCCTCGACGTGATGTACGAGATACCTTCGCGCGGCGATGTGAAGAAAGTCATTATCAACGGCGAGGTGATTGCTGAGCATCATAAGCCGCTCCTTGTGACAAGAGGTGATCGAAACTCCGCTTATTCCGAAGATGAGTCTGCTTAATGCAGACTCATCTTTCTTTGTGAGAACTGATGTTATTGCATTCTGATCTCATATTTAGTTATCAACATTGGTTGAGGAACGTTATAGCAGTAAGAGAAAGTAGCAAGGCGCGAGAAAGTCAGGCGTACACACATGAGCGATTTGGAACGCCAGGATATTGTACAGAGTGGACAACGTGCGCGAAATGGAAACGTGGTGTATCCTCTTGTCACGTTGAAGAATGTCGTTGTGTTTCCACATAATAGCCATGCACTGGTTATTGGACGTGAAAAGATGGTGCGTGCCATCGAAGAAGCCATGATGCAGCCTGACCGCACACTGGTTGTTGTTATGCAACGCTCTACCGAAATCGCTGACCCACAAATACAGGACATCTTCTCTATTGGTACCTTGATCGAAGTCTCATCCATACAACGCCAACAAGATGGGACAATCCAGGCACTTGTACGTGGCATTCAACGTGTAAAGATTACGGAACTGCTCGAAGACGAACCATTTCTGCATGCCATAGTGAGCACCGAACAGGAACTTCAACATAAAGGTCCCCAAGCAGATGCATTGATACGCTATGCAACCAACCTCTTTGAACGCTATGCGCAACTCAATCGTCGTTTTTCTGTCGAAGATATTAACTCAATTGTTATCCTCAAAACTCTTCCTCGTCTTTCTGATACACTAGCTGCACATGTTATCACTGATGTGCAACAACAGCAGGACCTACTTGAGACATTCGACCCGATGGAACGGCTCAACAAAATTTGTGTGATCCTCGGCAACGAAATTGAGATACTAGAACTGGAGGGAACTATTCGGAGCCGTGTCCGTTCACAGGTAGATCGTTCGCAAAAAGAATTTTACCTGCGTGAACAGTTACGCGCGATTCAAGAAGAACTAGGGATGGAGACCTCCTCGGAGGCAGACGAACTACGTGTCAAACAGAAAGAGAAGGCTCTTCCAAGCGATGTTGCGGTCAAGGTGCGCAAAGAAATTGACCGTCTTGAGCGTACTCCTGCACAATCAGCAGAGATCACGGTGCTGCGTTCATATATTGATTGGGTGTTGGCTTTGCCGTGGAACGAGCGCACCGAAGATCGTTTTGACCTGCTAGAAACGCGGCGTATTCTCGACGCAGATCACTATGGGTTAGAGGGAATAAAAGAGCGCATTATCGAATTTCTGGCAGTGCGTCAATTACGGCAACAACTGCTCAAACGTCAAGAACAGGGAAGAAAGGGTGTGCGTGTTGGACCTGCCGCTGTAAGAAGTGAGAGTCAAGGACAAATTCTGTGCTTGATTGGCCCACCAGGAGTTGGTAAAACATCGTTGGGGCAGTCAATTGCCCATGCGCTAGGGCGTAAGTTTGCGCGTATCTCGCTTGGCGGTGTACATGATGAAGCGGAGATACGTGGGCATCGGCGCACCTATGTTGGTGCACTTCCAGGCAGAATTATTCAAAGTATGAAGACGGTTGGAGTACACAACCCAGTCTTCTTGTTAGATGAGATCGACAAGCTGTCGTCCGAGTATCGTGGCGATCCTGCGGCTGCACTCTTAGAGGTACTCGACCCACAACAAAATAGCACCTTCACCGATCACTATATGGAAGTGCCTTTCGATCTCTCCGAAGTGTTCTTCATCTGTACTGGCAACGTGAAATATCAGATTCCGCGTCCCCTTGCTGACCGCATGGACATCATCGAGTTGCCGGGCTATATTCTTGATGAGAAGGTAAATATTGGTTTGCGCTACCTCTTACCAAAAGTGGTGAGTGAACATGGCTTGACTCCAGATCAATTGAGAATACCGCAAGCGGTGATGCAGCATGTCGTCACAGACTACACGCGCGAAGCCGGTGTGCGCAACCTCGAACGCCAGTTAGCGACTATCAGCCGTAAGGCAGCACGGCGCGTCTTGGAAAAACCAACGACACACCTGCGTCTCACTACACATAGCCTTGAACAGTATCTAGGAGCGCCACGCTATAGTAGCGCACCTCCAATACAGCGCTCAAGCGTTGGTGCTGCAATGGGTCTTGCCGTGACGGAGAATGGTGGCATGTTGCTTTCAGTTGAGGTGGTAACGATGGTAGGCAAGGGCGAATTGCTCATCACAGGCCAACTCGGTGAGGTTATGCATGAATCGGCACGTGCGGCTCTTTCCTATATCCGTACACGTGCGGAAGAACTTTCCATCGATGCCAATTTTCAGGAAAACAATGATTTGCACATTCACCTTCCTGAAAATGCGCTTCCTAAAGATGGCCCATCGGCTGGCATTACTATTGCAACCGCAATAATTTCGGCACTGACGCGCCGACCAGTACGAAGCAATTTAGCCATGACAGGTGAGATAACACTATTGGGAAGTGTACTAGGTGTCGGTGGCATAAGAGAAAAGGTTCTGGCGGCGCATCAGGCTAACATCACGCATTTAATTGTCCCCACAGAAAACAAAAATGACCTGGCGGAGATCCCTCCAAAAATACAACATAGCCTGCACTTTACACTGGTAGACAACATGGATCAGGTTGTTGAGGCAGCTTTACTTGAGGCTCCTAGGGTGGAAGAGCAAGGAAGATATGAGCGCTCACCACTACCTCTAGCTGCACACCGTGAAACACGCGATACCACGAATCGCCTTTCCAATGTCACTGCAAATGAGCAATGGCAAGATGATATCGATCCATCCGCGTTCATGATTCCACCTGTCGAGCAACATATACATGATGCACCACAGGCACAGGCAAAACGCGATAATATACAAAACTAGGTATGAGATAAACGCCTGCTTCGTTCGTTATACTCGTTAAGAGAAGCAGGCTTTACTTGCCTTATTGGTACAACCCCAACTTTTATATGCATACTACGTATAAATGATAGAGGTAGGTGTGAGCTGAAAGAAATAACTCCCCGACGCCTTCTCTGTCGATGTTTGCCGAAGAGGGAAGATGTAGTGCTTCTCATCGCAATAATCTCATTTTCGTGTATAAGAGAGGAAAAATTCATGAGTTACCAGGGACAAGACCCAAACCAGCAAGGCCAAAATCAGTTTGGCAACTACAATCCCGTCCCCCAACCTCAGCCTACTGACCCCTACAGTGGACAGCAATATGTCCAGCCAGAGCAACAAGGCGGCTATGTTGGCTATGGACAGCAGCAACCAGGCTATGGACAACCTGGTTACGGACAACCGCAACAAGGTTACGGACAACAGCCTGGCTATGGACAACAGCCTGGTTATGGACAGCAACAACAAGGCTATGGACAACAGCCAGGATACGGACAGCAACAAGGCTATCAAGCTCCTAGTTATGGACAACCTGCTTATGGTCAGCAGTATATGGGTGCAAATGCAGCGGCGGCTGGCGATAGCACGTTAAATATTGCCCCAAACTTGGCGGCACTTTTGAGCTATCTGCTTATTCCGTTTTTTCCAGTTGGAGCACTTATCATCTTCTTAATGGAAAAGAGAAGCCGTTTTGTACGCTTCCACGCAATGCAATCACTTATTCTTGGTGGCGGTCTGATTGCGTTATCAATTATAGTACGTATGGTTGCGTTCATCCCTTTCGTAGGGGGAATTATTGGTTGTCTTTATCTTCTTGTATGGTTGGCAGCAATAGTGCTTTATGTTGTTCTTATGATACAAGGCTATCAGGGCAAAATGTTCAAGCTTCCCGTTATCGGTGACTACGCTGAACGTTATGCTAACCAGGGAGTTCAATAAAACTATTAGCAGAAAAGAATATGAAGAGGCCCTCAGCCCTGGCTGAGGGCCTCTTCATATTCTTTTCTGCTAACAAAAAAACCGCCTGAGTGGGCGGGTGAGACGGCAACTTCTTATTTTCCCGTGGGGCTACCCCCAAAGTATCGTCAGAGCTGAAGAGCTTAACTTCCGTGTTCGGGATGGGAACGGGTGTACCCTCTTCGCTATAGTCACCAGCTCACCTGCGCATGCAGGTGGTTTCTCTTAACACGATGTATAGTATCATAGACCTTGCGACTTGTCAACACCTTTTTTGACGATATTTTCAGCCTTTAGGGAGTCTTACAATTAGCAAATCAGCAAGTTGTCGCTTGCCACAACGTGTAGAATGCGTTAGACTACGGAGAAATATTATGAAATGCAGTCAGACGAGCACTATGCAAGGATACAAGGATAGGTACAATGTCAGAAGAGTACGCGCAAATCCAAACTTATGCTACCTGTAGTGAACGAACGTATGCTATTGTCGCCTCACATTATCGGCTCGTGCTGGAACAACTTGGTTGTACTGATACACAGGTGCTTAGTTGGCTAGATAATGTGCGTTGGCCTATCTCTGAGGAGGATGGTTTTGGCGATATTTATGCCGCACCGTTCACCCTTACTCCTGCACACGAAGAGGGTTCTCATACAACGATTGAATGCGTAGGAATAGAGATATCGCTCTATATTGATGCCGCTGTACCCAGTACACAAGAACTTCCTTCGTGGGTAGGCTTCAATCTACTCTTTGATGGAAATACCTTACGCGAAAGCTCTACATCACCGTATGCAGAGAAGGTTGGTTCGTTACTCTGGCGCATCGTGCAGAAACTGGCAGGTGCCTTCCGCGAACTTGGCGCCTATCTCACGGACGAATGGCAGGAAAACCAACCGTGGCGTGCGCTTGCTGCGCAACTGGGCAATCCCTGGGATTTCGATCTGGCAATCTTTCCTCGCACAAAGGCCAGGTATTTTGCCGAGGTGCCAGCAGGCTTCAAGGGAACAGTAACACCACAAGGTTTTGGCTTTGCTCAGGCAAATCGCTGGCAACGACTTCCTTGGGAATGAAAACAAGGCTACATATGTTAAGAAGAGGAAGTTCATTTCTAATCTTATGCTAAGGTTTAGCACTAGCTTCGTGTGTTATGATTAGAAAGCTGAGTAGGGACGGTTGAGGGGAGGATGGTTCATATCTCCACGCTCAAGTTCCATATAGGGGTTAGCACATTATGCGCGATATAGGCGACCATGTGACAATTCTCGAAAGTATTACCAATGTTTTTACCTCTGAGCAGTTGACCGTTTCACTTCCTTTTCACAAAGAGAAGCGAAAAATGATGACGCACTAAGCGAAAAAAAGCATATTTGGAGGTTAGCGTATATGTCACAACTCATTTTAGTTGTTGATGACGAGGAAAGTATTTTAGAGGTTGTACAGATTGTCCTTGAGAGTGAGGGCTATAGCGTTCAAACAAGCAGAAACAGCTCGTTTTTGCAAGATTTGCACAACACCCCAACTCTACCTAATCTAATTTTACTTGATGTTCTGCTTTCAGGAGAAGACGGACGCGAGATTTGTAGACAGATGAAGGCTGATACAACCTTAAAGCACATTCCTGTAATTATGCTCTCTGCCCATTCAGATGCAAGCAAGGTTGCGGATACAAGCGGGGCTGATGATTTCTTGGAAAAGCCCTTCGACGTTGACGCACTTATAGCGATTGTACAAAAGCATTTGACGGCAGTTTCTACCTCTCTTCAGGAATAAGCGTAGCTTCAAATGCTGCTACGTCTGCTGGAGCGCGACAATGTACTACTTTATTCTTGTACTGCTCTAGATAGTGAACGACAGTAGCGCGACTACTATAATCGCCAATGTCGGGTGGCTGTAGCGTATAAATTATTGGATTACGTTCGTATTTTCGTGCTGTCATGTAGAAGCGGTAGAGATTCAGGTAGCCAGAATGACGGTTACTACGAGCAAGGTCAGCCTTGAGATGGCGCGTGATCACGCGCCATCTGCGAATACGCCAGGGCAGATCAAGCCACACAATGGTATCGGCCATGCGTAACAACTCGTCTATCCACAGGATAAAGCCACCTTCCGTCACCCATGTCGGTTGGGCTGCAATACGTTTGAGGTCAGTGAGTCGCACATGCAGCGGACGTGGCGCACCAAAACCACCTTCATAGCCTATCTCATCAAGATCGTAGAATGGTACGTGCAAGCGCTCCCCCATCTTACGTGCAAGTGTTGTCTTGCCACTGCCAGTTCCACCTATGATATGAATGCGTTGCATACTACGTTCTCCTCAAAAAATCTTCTACAATGCTTTTTGCCTCTTGCATCATGATCTCCCCAGTATTTCCATCAATCCATACAATGCGTGAGTCACGGCGAAACCATGAAAGTTGCCTGCGCGTGAAATCGTGGATGGCGTATTTCAGGTGTTCAACCATCTGGTCCTCACTCACGAATTCGCCACGCAGCCAGCGGTCTACGAAGCGATACTCCAATCCCAACGCATCTAAGCGCTCGTGACTGATGCCAGCAGTAAGTAAATCCTGTACTTCTTGTACCATACCTTGTCGCATGCGCTCGTCTATACGTGCATCAATGCGTTTGTATAACACATCTCTAGGCCACTGTATCCCTAGCATGAGAGAGCGATAAAGCGGATTCGCCAGGCCGCGTTGCTCCGAAAACGGTTTGCCAGTGGTGATGCATACCTCTAACGCGCGAATGACACGGCGAGGATTGTTGCGATCAATCGTGGCAAAACTCTTAGGGTCACGTTTCTCTAGTTCCATCAACAGATCAGATAAGGACCGTTGTTCTAGCTGAGCGCGTAAAGCTGGCTGTGGTGCTACCTGCGGCATATCCAGATTATCAACAACGGCTTGAATGTAGTGGGGCGAACCACCAACTAGAAAAGGCACGTGCTGACGTGCCAGGATAGCGTTGATCGCTGCAATAGCAGCATGTTGAAATTGCGACACTGTATATATCTCACCTGGATCAACGACATCCAAGAGGTGATGGGGTACTAATGCTTGCTCTTCTGCTGTGACTTTAGCGCTACCAATATCGAGGCTCCGATAGACCTGGCGCGAGTCTGCGGAGACAATTTCACCGTGAAACTGTTGTGCAAGCGCAATTCCTAGCGCACTCTTGCCCGATGCCGTGGGTCCAAGTATAACAACGAGCGCTGGTTTCTGTTCCGTCATGGCGTTTTTTGTTGTCCATGTCTCAACAGTTGATCGACGCGCAACACCAACCCTACACACACCGCGATACCCAGGAGCACTCCAAATGGCGTGAAGCAGCCAAGCGCGAAACCGGATGTGAGGAAGAAGCCTAGCACACCACCAATTCCTGCTGCCGCCCCAATCACGAACTTACGCTGATGACTCACTGCCCACCCTGCGCCATCGAGAATATAATCACTGAGTTTTGGAGTTGTGCCAAGCGTTGCACCGAGTGCGGTGATAAAGAGCATAATACCGAATTGGAGTGGAGGTGGAGCGCCGTGTATGCCAAATTGCCAGATAATCTCGACAAGGGCAAGCAGCGCGAGCGCACTACCCATGCCAGTGCAACCACGGTTAATCAGGTCATGAATTGTCCAGGTGCGTTTCCAGTACGCAAGTAGCGAGCCGAGAGTAGCTGTTGGTACAAGCAGAATGAGCAGCAAAATAAACCACGGGCTTGGTGGCAATGCCGAATGGACTAATGGTGTTAGAAGCGTATAACACAAGCTTGCAACCATACACGCTGCAACAAAAGCAAAGATATATTGCATCCAAGTGCGCTGTTTTGTAGTAGCGTGCAAAGGGTCCCACCCTTGAGACGTACCACTATTTCCATTTTGTGTTGTAGGTGCACCGTATTTCAATTTGTACTCGGCGTCGCGTCGCGTTGCCGCTTGTGGCAAACCTGTAGGTTGTACTACCATTTTTTGAGGTGTTGCAACCGGTATCGCTTGCACTTGCCCGGGCCGTATTGCTGGTCCTTTCCCAGTGATGGGAAGAGCGCTCATCGGCCCCATCGTCAGAGCATCCTCGTCCTCATCTTCATCGTTCAGGTCGGCTCCAATCGTTTTGCCCCCATTGCGTCGCCAGTTCCCTTGTGCGCCTAGATTGAGAATATCCGCCTCGACTGAGACCACAATATCTATTTCCTCGTCCTCTGGTGAGACAAGAATTGTACCTGTATAATGCGTTGAGTCGTGTAGTTGTGTACTGTTGATACGTACATTGACGCGTGTACTCATGCCATCAAATAGCGTCTGGTCTACAACAATCCACGGCTCAGTTGCGCGAATCACACCTCGCACGTATGACCCTTGATGGCCTGTAATGGTAAACGTGAGCGGTGCTGAAACGCCTGGATATACCTCACCAAAGTCAAGCGTGCGAGGCTGTACCTGTACATTTGAGCGTGGAGCACGCGAGAACCAACCACGACCCGGCACACTTGGAAGGCTGGGCGAGGTGCTAGGTCCAACCGTACCTGACCTACTGCCATTGGTAGCAGGCGCTGTTACTGGACGAATGCGAGCATTGGGACCCATCACCGCGCGTAGAAATTGTTCAACGGCCTCTTGTGGATCATCTATTGTGGTGCGAATCTGACGTGCGGCACGTGCCAGGCTCTCCTCGCCAAGTTCACGCAACCACGACTCGATCTCACCAGATGCAAGGTAATCGGATGCCTCTTCGGGATGGCGTGCGCACAGGTCCGCGAGTTCTTGAGGTGTTGTTGCCTGATCTCCATTATCGAACACAAAGGTGCCGACGCCAAGCAGTGCTCGTCGGAACGCTGCCACGTTTTGATAGCGTTCTATCGGCTCAAGTGCCGTCGCCTTTTCGAGAGCGCGTGCTACGTTTGGCGAAATGCGTGGATTGATGCTGCGCACATCTTTCAGACCAAAGCCCGTTTCAGAGAGCGTATTTGTCAGTAGTTGGAAGATGGTCATTGCCAGCGAATAGATATCGGCTCGTTCGTCCGTTTGTGCCTTGCCATATTGTTCTGGTGGCGCGAAGCCAGGGGTGCCGAGCAGTTGTGTATCCTGGGCACTGGTTGGACGGAAGAAGCGTGCAATACCAAAATCAATCAATTTAATGCGTCCGGTACGCATCAGCATAATATTGCCGGGTTTCATGTCGCGGAAAATAATGGGCGGATTTTGATTATGTAAATACTCTAAGACATCGCACAGTTGCCTAGCCCAGCCAAGCACACGTCGCTCTGGAAAAGGACTGCTATTGCGTTCAAGCAGGTCTTCCAGTGTCGAGCCATCAACGTACTCCATAACCATGAAGTAGCGCTGTCCCTCGGTAAAGAAGCCAGCGAAGGACGGTAGATTCGGATGATTCAGGCCCCAGAGCATTTTCGCTTCATCCTTGAAGTTCTGGATAGCCTGTTGTCGCTCATCTGGCGGCACCATTGAGAGGCTCATCTCTTTGACCGCACAAATTGTTTGTCGCTTCAGGTCGCGTGCTTTGTAGACCGCGCCCATACCTCCCTGTCCAACTGTCCCCATAAGCATATAGCGTTTGTGGAGCAGGGTGCGACCGAGATGCCCTGTCTGTGTGTTCGGTTGCCCACTTTGCTGACTGATGACGACCCCCAAATATCTCTTCTATAGCTAGTATATGCTGTGTATATGCGCATTCCAGTATAACATACGGTCTATAGTACATACTACCTATCTTGGAACCGTTGTTCATAGTACCGTTCGACGAAGATGATGCTACAACTCCCCGAAGTCTATAGTTCAGATCAAAAAAACTACTCTCCCTGTAGAGACGCAAAACGCTGCTCATTCTATAAAACGGGCGAGTGGATAATTACTAGTGCGTATTGTGTAATAAATAACGCCATGAAGATATGGACAGAGCATGTTTACTCTCTACCTTCTAATAAATACGTTTATGAGGGGGGTTAAGTGGCAATGTAAGTAGTTTTGTTAAAAACTAGGAAAACTGCTGTACTATCAAGCTCACCACGATACATCGATGTTCTCTCGAAATTGTTTCGTGCTAGCTTTAGTCTGTAGATGTTTAGTATGAATTTGATTATTCTCATGTTATGCGTGACGCTTCACTTGCTCAACAGCTTGGGATACTTATTCGACAACTTCGCTTACAACACGGTATGTCGCAAGAGCTTTTTGCAGACCGTTGTTCTTTACACCGCACATACATCGGTTCCATAGAACGCGGTGAAAAAACAATTACGGTTGAGACTGCACATAAAATTGCTCTAGCGTTAAATATGCCTCTGTCACAAATGTTCTTTCTTTTAGAAGCGACGCAGCAGGGCTTTATTGATGAAAAATGAGACCACCTACTTTGCAACACGTACCAAGCTACTCGAAGAAGAGCAGGCTGGAATATTGGCAATTGAGTAGAGACACATGGACTTCACAAGTTTTACAATACGCCTCGGTAGTTCTACAGGGAATTTTGCTTCGTGGTCGTCGTTGGTTCGTACAGATTGAATGTTCCATACTGCCCGTGAACCCCAGATCCCCCATTCTTCAGAGGTAAGTTTATTGCGATCAACAACAGGTGCTCCAGGCTTCCAGAAAAAATATATGTACTCAAACTCATCTACCGCACGATAAGAGAGCGTATGCCACTTTGAGTTTTCCCAGGCAGGGTCTTTCACCCAGATGCGTCGGTCATAAAGATACAGTCCGGCATCTGTACTTGCTGACTCCACTACTCCACCAACGAGATGTACTCTTGTTTGTGTATTGTACTTGCCACCACGAATATTATTGCCATTGAGTGCAATCGAGTTTGGCTCTATTTGCCTGAGTAACTCACGTGCGTCCCCCAAATAAATCTGGTTTATATCCAACGACATATATGGTTCCCTTCATATCTATTTATTGCTGTGAGTATACCATAGAATGGGAATTGGGTAGTATGACTTTTTGAGAAAGTTCGCGGAACACTTGTAATTTGCGCGAAAATAGTGTATCATTTATAGGTACCCAATTTTCAAGAGAAGATATCGACGCCTCAAAGCGTCGTTTCAGAGTGGGTTGTGTTTCGCCCCTGTATAGGCAGACCGTCGAGGTATGTGCAGGGGTGTGTAGGCGCAACCCACTCTTTTTTTGTGCTATACTCTGAGAGCAATACCTCACACTTTACCTATTACCTTTGTGGTAACTATATATAAAGGAGCTTCTATGATCCTCTTTCGTTGGAGGAAGCCTATTATTCCACTCGCTCTCCTGCTGGCGACAATGCTGCTCTTCACCGCATGTGGTGGTGGTGACAATACGCCTCAGGCACAAACGAAACCAAAACCAACACCTACCCCCTCGCCAACAGCAGGGCCAGGACAACATATACTCGACACTATGGCAAATAAGCTCAATACGGCGAAAACACTGCATGGCATCTTCAATTTGACAATCACAGGACAGACGATCAATGGTGCTGTGAATACCGAGATATGGAATGCCGCGCCAAACAAAAACCGTACTGTCGTACTACAATCCTCAATTCCACAACTCGCAACAGGAACAGTAAACGTTACCGATGGCAAGCAGCAGTGGCAGTACAATCCTGCACAAAAAGTTGCCTATACTGGACCCGTAACGACTCCCACTACAGGCACGCCTACAAGCAGTGGTCAAGGGGCAACTGGTGGACAAAGTAATCAGAGCCTCTTTCTACTCAACCTTGTGCAAAGCGTTTTTACACAGAGCAATGGCACCTTAAAATCATCTTCCGATACGGTCAATGGGCATACTGTTTACGATATCGCCGTTGTTCCCTCAACAAGTGGAGCTGGTGCAGGTGGACCTGCAAACTTTAACTATACGGGTGATGTCTATATCGACAAGACCACACAGCAACCTGTACAGGTCAAATTGAATATTCAGGGTATTGGGGCTGTCTTGCTTGACGTACCGATGCTCGAACTCAACCAGAGCATTCCTGATAGCACGTTCACCTTTGTTGCACCAACAGGTGTCAAAGTATTGCCGTTCTCGCAGTTGACTACAACGCCGAGTACTGGCACACTAGCACAGGCACAACAGCAAGCAGGTTATCACCTCTTGAGCATTCCGGCAGACCAGACCGATTATACGTTGAATGGTGTCAACGCGCTTGGCGCTCCTGGCAACCAGACCTACACACTCAACTATACGAGAGGTAATGCTACTATTACTATCGCTGAAGGCAAACCACTCGCTAATTTGCCCAGCTCTGGTCAACAGGTAAGTATTCGAGGCACAACCGCAACGCTTTCGAGTGCTGGCGGCAACACTACACTTGCCTGGACCGAAAAGGGCGTTGGTATTCGTATCACCTCAAGCTTGAACAGTGACCAAGTAGAAAGTATCGCAAAAAGCCTGGCATGATAAAAAATAGAATGGGCATAGGGCAAGCATCGCTTACCCTATGCCCATTCTATTTTTTACTAATGTGTTACCTCTTGTCCAGGTGTCCAGCGCAAGTTAGGCTTACGAGCGGCCAGCGCCTGATCGAGTCGTCCGACAACGGTTGTATGTGGAGCCGTTTTCACGATCTCAGGATTGAGGCGTGTTTCTTCTGCTATTTGATGCATGACGCTGACAAAACTGTCGAGCGTTTCACGCGTCTCGGTCTCGGTCGGCTCAACCATCAATGCCTCATGAACAATCAATGGGAAGTACACCGTGGGGGCATACATGCCGAAGTCGAGAAGGCGTTTGGCGATGTCGAGCGCGGTCACGCCGTGCTCGTCCTTCTGGCGTTGCGCGGTCAACACAAACTCGTGCTGGCATGTCTGTGGATAGGCTACGTCGTAATCTGCCGCCAGTTCGTGCTTGAGATAGTTCGCGTTGAGAATGGCACTCTCCGATACGTGCTTGAGACCATCCGGCCCATTTGTCCGAATGTAGGCATAAGCACGCACAAGTACGCCAAAGTTACCGAGATTCGCGCGAACCTTGCCAATTGACTGTGGCCCCATATCCTGCCAATAATACTGTCCATTCTCGCTCTTTGCTGGCATCGGACCCGGCAAGAATGGCACGAGATGCGCCTTGACGCCAATAGGTCCCGCACCTGGACCGCCACCGCCATGTGGTGTACTGCACGTCTTGTGCAGGTTGAAATGCACGACATCGAAGCCCATGTCACCAGGACGTGTGATACCAAGCACTGCATTCGCATTTGCGCCATCGTAGTACAACTGCCCACCAACCTCATGCACCATTTTTGCAATCTCCGCGATATTGGCGTCAAAGAGGCCAAGCGTGTTCGGGTTGGTCATCATGATCGCTGCGATATTTGCGCCATTCGCGTCCAACAGAGCTTTCAGATGTTCCATGTCGATGCCGCCTGTTGTCTCGTCGCTCTTGACCTCAACAGCTTTATAATCGGCGAGAGTTGCGCTAGCAGGATTGGTACCATGTGCGTTATCGGGAATGAGTACGAGGTTACGATGGCCCTCGCCCTGACTTTGGTGATGTGCTTTAATCAGCATCAGGCCCGTTAACTCGCCATGTGCGCCCGCCGATGGTTGCAGCGTAACGCGAGCCATGCTAGATATTTCAGCAAGGTATTGCTCTAATTCGTACATCAGTTGAATAGCACCTTGCACGGTGCTGTCAGGCTGCAATGGGTGGATGCGTGCGAAGCCTGGCAGGACAGCCATATCCTCGTTCACCTTTGGATTGTATTTCATCGTACAGGAGCCGAGGGGATAAAAGCCAGCGTCAACGCTGAAATTGCGCTGCGATAAGTGTGTATAGTGGCGTACTACCTCTATCTCGCTCACTTCTGGCAACGATGCTGGCGTTTCGCGCAGTAAGCCAGCAGGTAGCATGTCCTCTAGCGACTCGGTAGGCACATCCATTGCAGGTAGTGTGGCAGCTCGGCGTCCTGCTGCCCCCTTTTCAAAAATCAAGCTCTCAACGCTCATACCTTCACCTCTTCGACTTTCTTCGTTGCCGACACAGAAACTTCTCGTAGCACAGAAACCAGCGTATCAATGTCTTCCTTTGTACGTGCCTCTGTGACACAGAAGAGCATACAGTTGTCCATGCCTGGATACTTTTGCCCTAATGGATAGCCGCCGATAATTCCTGCCTGCTCAAAATGCTGTTGCAGTTGCGTAGCCGCAATGGGCAACTTCATCACAAACTCATCGTAGAATGGACCTGTAAAGGCCGCTTCAAAGCCTGGTAAAGCAGTGATCTGGCGAAATGCGTAGTGCGCTTTTTGTAGGCACTGTTCGCCCAGTTCACGAAAGCCCTGTTTGCCCAGTGCTGCTAGATAGATGGTTGCGCCAACCGCGAGCAGAGATTGATTGGTACAGATATTGGATGTAGCACGTTCACGACGGATATGCTGCTCACGCGTCTGCAACGTCAGCACATAGCCAGTCTGCTTTTTCTCGCCCTCTTCAATCGTTTGTCCAACGAGACGCCCAGGCAAGAGGCGCATGAACTTTTGTTTTGCCGCCATAAAGCCGAGGGCAGGAGCACCGTAGCTCATTGTATTACCAAAACTCATCAGTTCACCCACCGCGATATCGGCACCGTACTCTCCAGGTGCAGCAAGAACACCCAGCGAAGCTGGCTCTGTGATCGTGGTCACAAACAGTGCTTTGCCCTTGTGCGCGATACGTTCGATGGCGCGTACGTCCTCAACACAGCCAAAGAAATTTGGCTGTTGAATAATCACTGCTGCCGTCGTGGGGCTTACTGCTGCATCGAGTGCATCAATTGGCGTAACGCCGTTACTAGTCGGAACCTCTTTCACCTGGAAGCCACGCGAGAAGGCGTAGGTGTGCAGCACGCGCCGATACTGCGGATCAACGCCTTCCGAGATCACGACCTCACCGCGCCCACCAGGGCCAAGTGCCATCAGGACCGCTTCAATCATCCCCGTCGATCCGTCATACAGTGAGGCGTTGGCGATATCGAGTCCAGTGATTTGACATACCATCGTCTGAAATTCATAGATGGCCTGTAACATGCCCTGACTCACTTCTGCTTGATAGGGCGTGTACGAGGTGACGAACTCTGCGCGGCGTTGCAAATGTGGCACGACACTCGGAATAACATGATCGTAGGTACCTGCGCCAAGAAATGAGAGGGTGGTGTCGGCGTTTGAATTTTTTGCCGCCATCTTCATCAACAAGCGCTTAAGATCAGGTTCTGCAAGTGCTTGTGGTAGGTCAAGTGGATGGTCTAAGCGAACATTCTCCGGCACCGTCGCAAGCAGGTCCTCTATACGCGAGAGGCCGAGCCGCTCTAACATCGCCTGCTGCTCTTCAGGTGTATTGGGTACGTAATGCATATATTCACTCCCCTTTGGGTATAGTTGTCTAGCATACCCCTATTCATCGTATTTCATGTGTATGGATGCGCAAGGGGAGCCGCTACGACAATACAAAGCAGCATAATTCCTCCAAGCTTACGCAAGGGAATTATGCACCCTATCTTGCTAGTGGTCTCTTTCATTATATCCCATTATTGGGTTATGTATCCAAGCCCAGTAACAGAAGCCTGTACAGGTCGGCCGTTCTACTACATCTGTGGCCTTAAGCAAGTAGTTGGGTGCTACAATATTAATGATTGACATGTTACATCGCATATTGGAAGGATTGACACCGTTCATGACACATCTTTACCTCATTCGTCATGGAGAGGCTACCACCCAGAAGGGGGAGTCGTTACGTGATTATGGTTTAACTCCTCTTGGCGTTCAGCAGGCAGAGCGATTACGCGACCGTTTAGCTGTAACGGGCGAAATTGTACCTGATGTTTTCATTGCTAGCACGCTCCCACGTGCGCGTCAAACAGCCCAAATTATTGCACCAGCATTTCAAGAGATGCCGATTATCTTTGACGACGACGTACAGGAGCTGCATCCTGGCGAGGCAGAAAACATGACTGTGACCGAATTTCGCGCAAAGTTTGGTGGCTACAATCTGGAAGAAGAGCCATTTCGCCCCGTATCGCCTGGGGGCGAGACATGGGGACAGTTCGTATTGCGAGGAGGGACAGCCTTACATCGTATCATCGCCGAACACGAGGGAAAAACTATTGTCGTGGTGTGTCATGGAGGTATCATTGATATCTCTTTCATCTATTTTCTAGGTATGGAGACATTGCGTCTACCCGAAACACGCTTCGATACCCGAAACACCTCAATTACCTATTGGAATAGAGTTGCACCATTCGAGAATCGCAAACCACGCTGGCGTCTTGGGCGTTACAATGACGATATGCATGTACGCGGCCTCGAAGAGTCGTTTGAAATACCTTGGAGTGAAATGCCCGTTCCCCCCTACAAAAAATGGTCTGATATGGGACGCCCGCAACCTACAAAAGCTCCAACGGAGCAATAATAATAGTTTTGAATAATCGAGAGCACAAAAACCACTGGTGAAGGGATGCCTTCACCAGTGGTTTTTGTGCTCTCGATTATTCAACTCCGACCTTCGTCGCTGTGACTGTGGGAACACGTACTGCCGTATTCTGCATGTCTTCCTCATCATTTTCGCTTTCTGCTACTGGTGCTTCTGACATCTCCACAACGGGCAGGTCACTTTCTGCTACTACTGGTGCTTCTGATACCTCTACAATAGGCAAATTGCTTTCGACAATCATGCCGTTGTCCATAGAGACATAGTAAGGGAAGAGCGCGGGATCGAAGGCACCGTTATGTGAGATGAGCAATACTTGCTCAAAGTTCTCGCTTAAGATGTCTCCCGTTACTACATCCATCAATGCCTTTGTGCGGCGTCGGTCAAACGAACTTAGTGGCTCGTCCAGGAAGAGGAAACCAGGGGATGCTTCCGCCTCTTTAGGCAATGTTGCAAGTGCAAAGGCTAAACGCAGGGCCAGCGAGAGTTGGTCGGCAGCACCACCCGATAACGCGGATTTAGAGACGTATTCACCAGCACCGGAGTCCCACACTTTGAGTTGTAGTGGTCCTCCGCTGATCGTATCCTCTTCCTCGTATGTGGAGACGCGCACCTCATGGTAGCGACCACTGGTGAGTAAAGGCAAAATGTGCTGCATGTAATACTCTGTTCGTGGCACAATCTTGCTCATCAGACGATCGTGTACGACTTTGATGAGCGGGCCGCTGTGCTTTTTGACTTGATAGGAGCGCTCTTGCTGCTCCATACGTGTGCGAGCGAGTGCTAGATCGAGAGTAGTGTCACCTGTCTGTAGGTGTGTGCTAAGTGCAAGTTCCTCCTGCTCCAAGCTCTCCAAATCATGCTCGGTACTCGTGCGCTTTTGTTCCAGCCGTGTACGATCTTGGAGTGAGTAGTCGGCAAGCAGAGGCCAGACTGCGACGATATCTGTGAAGGTATACTGCTGCACCGTTGGGCGATTACGTCGTACAAGCATCGTAGCAATACGTTCCTGTGCCTCCTCAATATCCTGACGACAAAGCGCGACCTTCGCGTTTGACGCACCTTCTTGTGCTTGCAGGTTGGCAAGTTCCGTTACAATCGTATCTTCGTTGGCCTCTTGTAGTTCTTTTTGACAGCGCGTGCGTAAGGCAACAAGAGCTTCCGCAAAAGGGTTAGGCGGAACAATCCAACTGCCCAACGAATTACTGAACTTTGCTAGTTGCTTGTAATGCTCCGCCAGCGATTCCTGACCCACTTTGAGCAATGTTGTATATGCTGTATGTTGAGTTTGTAGGGCGAATTTGCCCCCCAGGATGACATTTAGTTCTTCTAACTGCTTGCGCGCGCTGACCTCTGCATTGTTGATGGCGGTCTGTCCAAAGACGACACCAAGCGGCTTGACGCGTTGCCGTAACGACTCTTGTAGCGATTGTAGCGCACTACGCAGGCCATTCTGCTGTTCACGTGCGCGTTCAATTTGCTGCATTAGGCTGTTTATCTGGTAACGTGAGTTACGTTCCTCAACAATACGTTTGCGCGTTAACATCACATCGAGCGCATTTTGATGTATGCCAATCTGGTTTGTTAGTTCCGTCACCAAGTCAGCCTTGCCATCCAGTGAGGCGATTTCGTGTTCGGTAGCCTTGATGGTGTTTTCCGCCAGTACTTCCAGGTCCGGTACACCACTGGAACTCTCTTCGTGATGCCACAGCACAGGTGTTATTGGTACAGCGCTATAGGCATTGAAGGCTGGGCCACTTTGCAGTCGCTCATTAATGCTAGGCTGAGGCAAGCCCTCCTGACCTGCAAGCAAGGTAACTTCTTGATGCATACGACTCAGCGCCATTTGATCGTCACGTAACTGTTCATCAAGTGTGCTGAGCCTCTTCCGCAATTCTTCCAGTTGTGTTTGCTGCTTGCGCAGATTTGCGACGGCCTCCATTGTTACATTAACTTGGTTGCGTGCTACGTTCGCCTCATCGCGCTTCTCTTTAATCTGGTCTTGGAGATTGGCAATGCTCTCGTCCTGCTGCTGTTGTGTTTGTTGTAAGAGTGCTTGCGCCTCTTCAATAGAGTGTGGGACAGTACCGGTAAGGTCACGTAGTTCGCGTTCGACTTGATCGAGTGCCTCATGGTTGCCACCCATACGGATAGCCGTTTCGCGTGCAGCGACCATCATACGCACGCGGCTAATAGCCTCCTGTACCTGCCGATCAATGATTTCCTCTTCTGCACGTGCCTTTGTATAATTTTGGAAGGACAAGCCCGCCCCTGCAGCTAGTACAAGTGCTAGGATGCCAAGAATAGCTCCGATAATGGGTGCGCCCGCTGTGAATTCGACAATAGCTCCACCAGCACAGAGCAAGCATAGGACAGTACAGGCGATGACAAGACCCATGAACTTTGTAGAATTGCGTCGTGCCTCTAATGCTGCCGTTGTTAAGTGCTCCTGTTGGTCATGAGCGGCACGGACATGTTGTTCTGCATCACTCAAGCCCTGCGCAAGCCCTTTTAAGCGCTGCCATTCTTCCAATTGACGGCGCACGCTTAACTGACGTCCACGTTTCTCTAGTGCCTCAGCTTGCTGCTGTACCTGCTTTGCTTCGACCTCAACCAATGTCAATTCCTGCTCGGTATCATGCAGTTCACGTTGTACCTTCTTGAGTTGTACCTCGCTGTCATCTGCGCGTTTTTTGTCTGCGGTATGTGCGACATATTGCTCTTCGAGACGACGCAACTCTGCAAGGCGACTCACAAGCACCTGCATACTCGTAAGACGCGCCTCTAACATTGGACGCTCTTCACGCTGGCGGTCTTCTAGTTCTGAAAGCGCCTTTTGTGCTTGTGTGACGTGGATACGCGCGTGCTCGACCTCTGCTTCAATACTCTTGAGATCGCCCTCTATCTCTTCCTGGCGCCTAAGCTCTTGTTCCAGGTCCTTAATGGTATCCACCGCTGTCAGTAAGTCGTTTGACATGCGCTGCAATGTACCGAACGATTTAGTGAGTTCGACAAGTTCGTTGACGCGCTTTTCCAACACGGGTAGTTCTTCTTGCTCGCGTCGCTCTAAATCATCGATTTGCCGTTCAAGGAGTGGCAACTCACGCCTTGCCTCTGCCATTTCATCATAGGAGCGGATAATCTCTTCCAGCGTTGCATCAGCACGTTTTAGTTGCTGAATGCGTCCCTGCCGACTCTTGAGTTCAGTTCTGCGCGTATGAATGTTTTCGATTACGAGTTCCTGCTCCGCGATATCTGCTTCTTGTGTGCTAATTTCTGCCAGGTCTTCGGCAACCTCAACTACATCAAGCGCGACTTCAAGCTCGTCCAGTTGCTTGCTTACTACTGGAATGTATTCTTGAACTTCGGCGAGACGTAGACGCTGCGTAGTGTCTTCCATGAGTTGTTCGTCATGTAGCGTAACTTTGAACTGCTCTCCGATGAAGCTCATGTGTTCTAGGCCCAATAGTTTGCGCACCGTAGTCTCGCGTGCGTTCCCATTCAGGCGTTCCAGACGGTCAAGACCCTTTTGCTCTACCAAACAGGAATTCCGTAGTGCGCTACCGTCCATTTTTCCCAATTCCGTGATGATGCGTTCATTGGCGGAGTCCAGATGTGTGATTAGCTCTTCTTCAGCACTTCCTTGGCGCTGGACGTGTAGCGTGATGTGCTGCCCCTTGCCGCGCTCGATAAGGCGGGTGATGGTGAGGTCGGTTGTATTGACGGCAAGTGTAAGTGTGACGGTTGCGATAGAGGCTCCATAGGAGATGAGGTCGTCAAGCGAACGTTTGTCCTGGTCAAATAGCAGCGACTCGCCATAGAGCGCGAAATAAATACTCTCAAGCAACGCAGATTTACCTGATTCGTTCGGCCCTTGAATAAGAATACTGCCACGCTGTGGAAAGTGCAGGTCCATCTGGCGTAAAAGCCTGAACTGTTCGACCGTCAAATGTTTTAGGATTATCATGTTGAAATACTCCGTTTGCACTCCTGCATGTCGGTAATCGACACGGACGCGAGAAATCGAGCCCTATACATTCTGCATCGCTGAAGAACGCTGTTACCGTGTGCCTCTACTATCATCCAACGCTAAAAGTAATGCTTCCTTTGTATTGCGTAATGCCTTCTGCTCTTGCTCATCATGTGTATCGGCAATCCACTCTTCCGCAACTGCAATTAACTCTTCGCGTGGTGAAAAGCGTTCGCCTATCCCAACTGCTAACACATCCGCATCTGACACAAGCGATACGTTGCTATCATCGATGGCGAGAGAAAAACAGTGTTCTTCACCATAGCGGCGTATCGTGTTCAAGTCCAATTGATGATATTGTCTACGTGTTAACTTGCCCTCAAGACGCAGATGAATAATTGACTCCGCATCACACAGTGGTTCCAAACGCTCAAGAATACGCTCAGTCGGTGTCGTAGCGGCATCGTCAGACCAAAGCTCTCTTGTTGCGATACGTAGACTTTTTGCCTGTAGGGCATCTACTACAATATGATTGCACCAACGCAAACCATCTGCTGCAAGCCCCATGAAGACAAATCCCGGCTGTTGCTCCTGTGTTTGCTGAATACTATTTATGCTGTGTGTTGCTCCTGCAACGATAACCTCTGTCTGTCCAATGCGCTGGTGACTATAGGTATGGTGATAGCCAGCAAGCATGTAGCGAAATATATGTTGCTGCTCAATACTAGTACGAGTCACGTATGCGCGGGTAGTTTCTGCTCCTGTGTTCTCCGTCAGTCCCTCAATTGGTGCATGAAGCACCAGAATTGGGAGTGTGGCGCGCTCAATGCTATTTTGTACCTGCAACTGTGCTAATAGGTCGCCTTCTTGCTCTCCAACACTGCTAAGGCCACACACCCCGACCATAATGCCGTGTGTCTCGATAAGTAGTGGCTCAACCTCTTCATTCTTATGAATAGGTGGAAGATACTGCAAGGCATCTAATTGGGGATAACTCATCTGTGACCCAGACGTGGTGTGTTCGCCTTGCATCTCTGTTGGTGTATCATGTAGACCGCCGAGCGCAATAACACGTACTCCTGCTTGCTTCAATTGTGTTAGACGCGCAGCAACAAAACTGCGGTCCCGTTCGGTTGGTGTCGCTGTATCAAAGAGGTCGCCAGCCTGAATAAAGAAATCAGCTTTCTGCCCGATAGCAAATATGACCGCCTGTTGAAATGCATCACGCAGGCGTTGCTGTCGCTCTTCGCGCTTTTGCTGTCCAAACGCATCAAAACCAAGATGATTGTCTGCGGTCAAAACCACCGTCACAACATCACTCTGTGGCTCATGATAGCTATTCGCTTGTTCTTGTGTGGTATTTTCTTGCTGCTGTGTCATTTTTTAATACATTTCAATACATATGGCGACGACGAACACCACAAAATTATACAATTTCCCTCGTATAAACGGAAGTTTATCACAAACTGTCGGAATTCATTATAATTGTTAGCCAAAATAGGGACTATTTGGTGGATATATCATAAGTAAATCCTTATGCGAGTCTGCTGTATCACCCCCTATGAGCATTGCACACCGTTGGAGGATGTTGAACCACTTTTCAATTCCATCCATCATGAAGTGTTGCGAATAGGGGGTGATACAGCAGACCCATACAGGTGTTCAATATGCTTAGACGACTTCGGTGCGCCAGATGCGTACAGCGCCATCTTCAGCACTATTGGCAAGTAGGCCATTGGCACCGAAGACGACGCCGTAGACTTCGATGCGGTGATTGATGGTTTGTAGCTCTCGACCTTGCGAGACGTCCCATAATTTGAGTGAGCCATCCTCTGAACCAGAAACCAGCAGACGACCGTCAGCAGAAAAATCCACTGTCCATACCGCACCATCGTGTCCTGTTAACGTCTGCACAATTTGGCCTGTTGTAGGGTCCCAGAGGCAAATCGCGCCATCAGCAGAGCAAGAGGCCAATAGATTGCCCTGTGGCGACCATGCAACACCATACACAATATCACTATAGCGTAGGCGTCTCTGCATCGTTCCCGTACTGACATCCCACAGGCAGATGCTCTTGTCAAAAGAGCAGGAGGCAAGATAGTGGCTATCATAAGAGAAGTCAACGCCAACGACCACGTTATGATGGCCCTGTAGTGTCGCTTGCGCTTCGCCCGTTGTCGGATTCCATAAGCGCACTGTCTCATCGTTCGAGCACGAGGCAAGGTGCTGATTATTCAGCGAGAAGGCAACGGTCCATACGGCGCTCTGATGTCCCTGTATCACCTGACGTTGCTGACCCGTTGAAGTATCCCACAGACGAATAGTTTTATCTTCTGAGCACGAGGCAACAGTTCTGCCATCGGGAGCGATATCGACGCCCATCACGGCCCCCTCGTGTCCTGTTAATGTGTGAAGTAGCGTGCCAGCCTCCGTAGACCACAGGCGTACCGTCATATCTTCGCCACAGGAGGCGACGAGCAAGCCATCAGGCGAGAAGACGACATCGTCGACGTGTCCACGATGGCCCGTTAAAATGTGCAGTGGAATAACATCAATGGCTGAGACGCTACGTCCTTTCGCGAGTGGTTGTGGAGCAGAGGCTGTGCGCCATTCTGCCCATTCGATGAGCGTCATCGCGCCGTGTTCATAGCCGAACTTCTGTGGATACTGCTCCTCGTTCTCTTGCAACTGCTCGTCCAGATAATCGTAGAGCGTGCCGAGGGTAATACGTCCTGTACGTGGATTTGCAGCATCGCCCTCCAAGCCATTGAGTAAGTGCGACATAAACACACCATAGCCCTGCTCCATCTGCTCCTGTGATACCTCAGCGAGACGATGCGAGGCTAAGATGACACGTCCCTTCTCTTTAGGCAGGTCGAGCAACGACTGTCCAAAGAGGAGATAGGCGTCCTCGTGACCTCTGCGTTGACGCCAATTCGCACCTGCATGCGAGATATCGAGCAGCGTGAGAATGTTGCCCGCTTTTGAGTCATATAAATAGTGATCGACAAAGGTCGGTATGTGTAGTCCTGTAACGGGTCTCTCTGCATGCGTCGTAGAAAGCGCAAGATAGCCGTCCTGTGTGGCGGAATCGAGAAAAGCATGGCCCGCAAAATAAAAGAGCACCAAGTCATCGGCCTGTGCGCGAACCAGAAATAAATCACGCAACTGGCTCTCTAGCTCATCGCGGTTCGCCGTCTTGCCCTCAAGGTACACAACGTTCTCTGGATGCCAGCCTCCGCGTTCAGGGTCTATTAACAGTTCGTACAGAGCGCGTGCATCGGCCTGCGCGAACGGCAGTTGCACGAAGTGTTCTGTATCCGTGTAATTCTCTATGCCAACAATCAACGCATAACGATGTTCCACAGCGTATCCTCAACTCTATTTTCTACATACATAGATGTTCTCTGGATTGATTATACGATATTGTAGGAAGCCGATTATGCTGTTTGATGTTCATTATTTCAAACAGCATAATTGGATTCCTAGCACCATTTGGCTGGATTGTAACAGACAACTAGTCTTCGCTCAAGCGCAGTGCTTGACTCAGAGTTGACCGCGTGGTGACGCGTACCATGATTGTCAGTGCTATGCCATAGATGGCGACAAGGATGAGCAGAACGAAAGGTAGCGATGGCGGCACAACAAATTGCGTTGCCAGTGCGGACTGTAATGCGAAGAACTGTTCGTTACTTAAATTAGAGTTGAGGTTTGTAAAGGTGAGCGCTGGAATGACAGATATTATAAGCAGTGTTCCAAAGCCACCGCCCAGCAAGATGCCAGTTCCATAGACAATTGCTTGTTCCCAGGTTAACATGCTTGCCACTTGCCGAGAGGTGATACCGAGTGCTCGCAACAAGGCGAAATTTGTCAGGCGTGTATAGGCGCTTAACCAGGACGTGAGCAAGTCACCGATCAGTGCGAGCAAAAGGGTTGCAATAGTCCCAAGCCCAAGCACTCCTACAAGAATTACATAGAGAGGGTCGGATTGCAGTGTGGCAAGGAGTAGACGCCGATCAACGATTTGCGTCAGACGATACTGAGGATTGTTAAGAGCACTTCGCACACTTGCTACTGAGCCAGCATCATCATGTGTACGTAACCAGACCTGATTGATGGATGGCAGCGAAATAGGGCCAACTCGGTTTTTATCCTGTTGAGCGTTTAGCACTATGATATGAGTATACGTTTGATAGTCAATCAACACAGCCCCCTGTGTGGAGTCGCTGTTATGCCTAGTCACAATATGATCTTTCGTGGTTGGAATGTAGTCCACGACACCGATAATCATACAATATACGGTGTGAGACGAATCGTTGTTGAGTATGGCGGTGAAGGTCGAGCCAACATGCAACAGTAGTTTGTCGAGAGTTGTCTGATCGACGATAGCAGGTATTGGGTCGTCCTTGCTAACTACGGTTGGTCGTAACACGACCAATTGTGATAAGAGCGGGCGAGCGTGTTGATAAGCTTGTGGTGAGGGCCAAATTACAGTACTGCCAAAGCTTACAGGATCAACTTCGCTGACACTCATCGTAATATCGGCTGTACCTCCTCGTCCCTGATCGATATGCCCAGCGCTCGCGGAGCGCACACCTGGAATAGACTGATACTGGTTGAGCACCTGCGACAAACTATTATCGGGAGAGATGAGGCCAGCGCCAATGTCAGCTCCTGTCTCATAATTGACGATCTCCTGGATGTGTTGTGCCTCTGTTGCGTTGTAGACCAGCGTGAAAAGCGCAAACGAGACCGCCAGCGCGAGCAACGTGGTGAGACGCAACGACTGACGTGGAGAGCGAGCAATCTGTGCAAAGGCAAGCAGCGAAACCGCACTCCTTCCCCGTGCCGCAAGATACGCTCCCCATTGTAAGAGCAACGGAAAGAGACGCAGGAACAGGAACAGGAACCCCACGATAAGGAAGAAAGGTGCAACCACTGTCAAAGGAGTCGCAAGAAGCACCTGTGCATCACTTGAGAGCACATTGCCCACGCTTGTTACATACAGCGAGAGACCATAGGCGACGAGCGCGACAACGCCCGCAATAATATCAAGGTTGATACGCTGCCAGAAAGGTTGCTTACTAGCGCGTGCTGCTGTCCGACGAAGCGAGAGAATATCCATGCGCGCAACAAAGAAGAGCGAAACACTCATCGTCAAAAGCGCAACCAGCGTCACACCAAGAGCATACCATATCGCTCCCAGTGTTGCTAAGAATGGATTACGTGTAAGAACATCGAGGGCGTCGAGGAAGGAAGCTGGTAGGACACGTTGTGCCAGCAAAAGCGTTGTTACTATTGCTAAAGGGAGTCCTATCACAAGACCAATGATGCTCAGAATAGCACCTTGTATAAACAATATTCCAAAGATTTGTCCACGGCTTGCCCCTCTACTTCGTAAAATCGCAAGTGTATCGGTCTGACGATCGATCAGCACCGAGGTCATCAGACTGACAAAGAACAGAATCAACGCAATACTGAGTAACCCAAAGACGCCGATAGGAATCCGTGCCACGTCGATACGACCACGGAACAACTCCAGGACACTAGGACTACTGTCACTACTCAGTAAGGCTGTTGTGAGATTAACCCGAATAAGGTAGGGAAATGCTGCTGAGTTATAGTTTTCACCGTACGCTAAACTGCCGTATAAACCTGTCGTGGTGGAACGAAGTGTGGCGAAGCGAGTAATAAAGTCGTCAAGGTTATTTACCATCACTTGTGAGGAGTCCAGGCGATAGTACCAAAGGAACGTATAGCCATTAGGAGAGGGAGAGACTGCGCCATCTATTCCAGACAGAGGGGCTAAATGGTCGAAAAGTGCAAGCAGTGCGTCATAAGGGACCAGTAGTGTATATTGGTACACTGTTGAGGTGCCCTCATTTACCGATGAGACGGGGTTGAAATCGTTGCCATGCCAGTAGGAAGCATTTTTTGATGTCACTTCAAATAGCCCGACAAGATGCGCCGTGATGTGTTGTTGTGCCGGTCCGCTAGCCGCAGCGTATTTTAACAGAAGTGGAAACGTCGAGCCAATGTGCAGTCCCAGACGCTTTGCTGAAGCAGGAGTCATCACTATCTCAATCTGGGTCGCTGACGGTTGCGTCATGTGCGCGAGTCTGCCCTGTAGTACATGAAGATGTGGTACTGCCTGTTGCATAGGAGTGCCATAGAGAGTGGTAGTTGTGTTCTGGTGCAATGAGACAAAGGAAAAGTCCCCGCTTAACAGAGCCGACTGCTCAAGAGAAATACTGTTCCCTAAATTGTTATGGAAGAGGGAAGCAAACTGATTATGCACGGCTCGCGCAATTGGTGTTGAGACCGCTTGAGTCGCTGTATTCAAGGCCAATTCAGTATTCTCTGGCGTAGACCTAAGCGTGCTTCTTAGTCCAGCAGTTGTCATCACACTCGAAAAAAGTGGGATGGCAGAGGCGACCACGACGGCAACAATGATACCAAACGCGATAACAAGCAGCAAAAACCAGGTCGAACGTAAACGCCAGGATGCCAATGCGAGCATCGATGACATTGAAACACGTTCTTCTCTTCGGGGTTGCGTTGCTTCAGTCATGTATGTCTCGTTTCTTGCTACTATTTTTTTGGTCGTGGTGCGATGGAAGCTCTTACGATCTCCCAATATGCATCGACCTAAGAAAGAATGAGTTTAGAGAAGTGACATCAGAAAAGCCTCTATAACATGATGGGAAAACAATCCTTCTTCACATATCAAAGGAGCTTTTCGATGAGTAGTATAACACAGGTAGCAGAAGCCATTTCACGCGAGGAGTTGGTACAGACACTGGCTTTACACACGCTCGCCCTCTTTACATGTACACGAAATTCTTCATTACAACGTCAGTACAGTAGATATCCCTATGCGTAACCGCATACATGCTACAGCGTAACTTTTAGTGATCTAAAACGTATCTATTACGTATTCCAATACACGTAGGGTCCAATTTATCACACCCTATTTATCGCTCTACCAATTTATAGAGCAAGACGTAGACGAGACATCGCATCTACGTGTAAAATAGAAGTAATCGGTAATTCATGAATTCTCTGTACACCCCTGTACGGACGAGAAAGAGCAGGTCTGAAACGATGGACGCTCAGGCGATATATATGTACCAGAATCCAAATGACTCAGGGCCACGTGGTACACAGCGCCCAAATTCTAATGGTAGTGGCGCGAATGGCAACAATGGTGGGAAGCGTGATGGTACCTCGCTTCTCGTTCGAGGTGTGCTCATTGTGGTTATGCTGTTGTTGGGGTACTGGGTATTTACATACTTTACTGGTAACAACAATAATGCTACTAGTGGTCCCAATGTCGTTGAGGTTCCCTATAGCACCTTTTATCAAGAAGTCCAGAACAACAACGTGAAAAACGCTGTCTTTCAGGGTCAGGAGGTCACGGGTAATTTCAAGAGTGCTGTTTCTGTGACTGACAACAGTGGTAACACCAAAGTTGGTACACAATATCACTTCACACAGCTTCCGAATGGCGACCAGAACTTAATTAGGCTGCTGAATGAGCACGGTGTGCAGTATTATTCAAAGCCCGCCAACGATGGTAGTCTATGGCAAAACATTCTCTTTGGCCTGTTGCCCTGGGTGCTTGTGTTTGGTGTCTTTATCCTGATTGCACGCCGTGCGACACAGAGCCAGCAAAACATCTTTAGCTTTGGCAAGAGCAAGGCGAAGGTTGTGCTAGAAGACAAGCCAACCACCACCTTTGCGGATGTCGCAGGTGTTGATGAGGCGAAGAACGAGCTCGTAGAGGTTGTGGACTTCCTGAAAACACCAGCCAAGTTCCAGCGACTCGGCGGCAAAATTCCGCGTGGTGTCTTGCTCGTGGGACCTCCGGGAACAGGTAAGACACTGCTGGCACGCGCTGTTGCAGGTGAGGCAAGTGTTCCCTTCTTCTCCATGAGCGGTTCCGAGTTTGTCGAAGTGCTGGTTGGCGTTGGTGCCAGCCGTGTGCGTGACCTGTTCGATCAGGCCAAGAAAGCAGCGCCGAGTATCATCTTTATCGACGAAATCGACGCCGTTGGTAAGCAGCGCGGCTCGACCATTAACAGCAACGACGAGCGCGAACAGACGTTGAACCAATTGCTGGTCGAGATGGACGGTTTTGATGCACGTCAGGCCGTTGTCGTCATCGCTGCAACTAACCGACCCGATGGCTTGGACAAAGCTCTGCTACGCCCAGGTCGCTTTGACCGTCGCGTTACTGTTGATCGCCCTGACTGGAATGGTCGCCTTGCCATCCTGAAAATTCACGCGAAAGATGTGCCAATGGCGAAGGATGTGGACCTCATCACCATTGCACGTGCCACCACTGGTATGGTTGGTGCCGACCTTGCAAACCTGATTAACGAGGCTGCATTGCTCGCTGCACGCCGCAATCTCGATGCCGTCAATCAGTCATGTTTTGATGAGGCACTGGACAAAATTCTGCTCGGTGCAGAGCGTCCGCTTATCCTGAGTGAGGAAGACTTGAACGTCGTAGCCTATCACGAAGGTGGACATGCTCTTACCGGTCTGTTGCAAGACCTGGTTGACCCTGTAACCAAAGTGACGATTGTCCCACGTGGTCAGGCGCTTGGTGTGACGATGTATACTCCCATTGATGACCGCTATAACTATACGCAGAGCTACCTTGAGTCCCAGCTTGTTACCGCGCTTGGCGGACGTGCAGCAGAAGAGGTTGCGATTGGGCGTATCACCACAGGTGCAGAAAACGATCTGCAACGCGTGACAGCAATTGCACGCCAGATGGTTACAAAATGGGGTATGAGTGATCGTCTCGGTACCATCTCGTATAGTGAGCGCGAAGACCCCTTCGCTGGTACATCACTGGCAAGCGGCTCACGCGAGTACAGTGAACGCACGGCAACCGTTATTGACGAAGAGGTCAACCGTATCGTCAAACGTGCGCATGATCGTGCTGTCAGTCTGCTTACAGAACATCGTACAACGCTTGATCGTGTTGCCAAAGCCCTACGTCTGCATGAGACGGTAGACGCCAAGCAGCTGCGCGAAATCATGGTCGAAACGGGTGCTATCGAGTCCGCTCCCGCATCATACAGATAATCAATAAAAAATGGAGCTGGTAATTGGCACCACCAATTACCAGCTCCATTTTTTATTGTAGTAGTCCTTCAATTGTCTCCAACAGCACGTTGGATGGACATGGCTTCGTTAGATATGCGTGTGCCCCAATTCAAGGGCGTGTTGCTTATATTTCTCGGTAGCCCGTGAGGTAAGGATGATAATCTTTACATCATGCAATTCGGGATAGATATGCATGATGCTCAGCAGATCAGAGCCATTCAGATTTGGCATCTCCATGTCCAGGAGAAACACATCTGGCGGGTTTTGTGTGAGCAGGTCTAGTGCTTCTAAGCCGTCGCTTGCCTCAATTGTATCATAATGCGCGTGTTCGAGTGTGCGGACGAGTGATTTTCTGAGCAACATCGAATCATCAGCAATAAGGGCCAGGTGCTGAGTCTTTGAGATTTTTACCGCTTTGTTGTCTTCAGGAAGCGTATGGTGACGTACTCTTGTGTAGTAGTGTCTCAGCAAGGCTGGGATGTCTAGGAGCAACAACACATGTCCTTTGCCATCGAGTACAGTCCCCGCAATCCCCGGTCGCTGTAAATAGCTTGCAAGAGGCTTGACGATAACATTGACATCGCTGACCACCTCATCGACAAGAATACCCGTAGTCAAACGCGAATGACCTTGTGGTAGCATGATGATAGGAGTGACACGATGGTGGATGTCTGGTTCATAGGGAAAATTCAACAGTTTGTACAGGTGATACACAATATCAGGCTTTTCGTGTTGCTCATCGCTGACACGTTGCACATGCGAGAAGGGAATGACAACATATTGGTCGCCGACACGTACAAGTAAACCACGTACTGTTCCTTGTGAACGAGGGAAGCGTAGAAAGAAACTTACGTTGTCCTCTGTGTTACGCTGCAACACAACCGTTCCCCCAACTTGCTGCACGAATGGTTGGACGACATCCAATGCTCCACCTTGTACCGTCATTGAGAAGCCTATCTCTAGCGTAACCTCGTTTCCAAGCGCGGAAGCTCGAAGCCAGGCACGTCGTGCCTCAGACACAGACTCTTCATCTGAACTGTGTGTATTAGTAATGCAAGTACGTATTAGCGTAGCCAGCGGTGTTGCCAACGCATCAAGGATATCCTGGTCGATCTCTGTCGTCTCACCAACGACCTCAAAGAGCACATGCGGTGCATGCTGTGTTAGTACACGTTGCAAACGTGGTAGGAGTACGCCGAGTGGTGTCAGACGCAGCAGATGTAGATGAGTATGAACGTCTGTTGCACGTTGCATATAGTGTTGTGTGACTTCGGAAAGATGAGCATATGTACGTTGTACATGCGTGTTTGCCACCGTTACCTGTGCCATCGCATCGCGTAACGCAAGAACTGTTCTATCACGTTCGTTATAACGCTCAAATTCTAATTCGTCCCATTCTCCCTTCTCATGTACTTTTGATAGATGAAGACGTTGTTCAAAAGTACGCTCGCGCAAGATCCTACTGCGTGGCGTGGCATCTTTCAACATGCGCTCAACAAGTGACGAAGCGGGAAGACGAGAAATACTCCGTGGCGTATGGAGTGGAAGTGCAAGGCCTATGAGGGAACGTTCGAGTCGCTGCAATCGTCCCTGCGCTGTGTGCAGTTCGCCCAAAGCGACTTCTACCTGCTTCTGTGCATTTTCGAGTGGTGTACGTGCCTCTGCAAGCAGTTCAGCTTGACAGAGAAGTCGTTCAAAACGTTGCGCTTCAATGGAAATACTTGGCGGCAGAGGTGGGTATGCTTGCGTATCTTGTTCACTGTCAGGGGAAGTATCTTCTTCCAAGATAAGGGAGCTTGGCTTTGCCAGTGGCGTGGTAGTAGGATTAGCTCCTTCTTGAGGAAACTGTAGCGCGATAGTCAATTGCTCAAGCTCGTGCTCTAACACAAGTAACGGCGCATCACTCTCCTGACCCTGCGTTAAGAAGTCTTGTAGTGTCACCTCTAGCGCAAGCACAGCTTGTACAAGCACGTTCAATCCAACCAGCGGCAAGAGCGACCTGTTCATGATTTGTGTTGCCACATCTTCAATGTGTCGTGCGATGGAGGCCATCGCATGACACTCCATTGCGCCCGCCGTGCCGCGTATCTTGTGTGCAACCCGAAGCAGCGTTGTAACCTGTGTCACATCGAGCGTGTCACCCTCCTCTAATTGGCTCAGCGCACGCTTCATTTGTCCAATATCTTCGTCTACCTCTGTGACAAAGAGCAACAGCATATCCGCGTCGGTAAATTCAGCACCCTGACTTTGTGAGAGAGGAGATACAGGAGTATCTGTATGTTGCCATGTATCCATTGCATCAAAGGCTTGAAGAATAGCTAGATCATCTGCGGACAGAGGCTCTTCTGCATTCTCGTGTTCAGGGGGGAAAAGGTCTTCACTCACAGCTATCCTTCCTCTCTACACACTGACTGCACCACATCTTTGATGAGCGCAGGTATGTCAAGCACAAGCGTCTGCTTTTGCTCTGCATTTTCCTGTTCCCATACTCCAACTATTCCCACTGGCACCTCAACCTCTTTAAGCATGGAAGATAGGCTAAATGGCGGAAATTGGTTCGAGTTGACAAACGTGAGAGTAGAACTGATGGAGAGGACACACAATGCCACGGAAATGCCTTCATGCTGTACAATGAAGATGACGGGGTCTTGCAAAGGAGATGAAATGTTCTTTGTAAGGTAAGAGCAAAGGTCAACCGCTGCTATCGTCTCGCCACGCCACGAGAGAATGCCGAGCATCCAGAATGGGATATCGGGCAAGAGAGTGAGATGCTGCGACATTGGAAGTATTTCACGGATGATGGTCAGCGGTAGAATACAACGCGCAGTACGAAGCTCACTGGTAAGACAAGTTACTGTGTCGTCAGGCGGTGTGGCTATGGAAGTAAGCACTTGTGTAGAACCTGTCGAGTGTGGTGTATGCGCCTTTTCATACGCATAATTCCAAAACTCAGCATCACTTAAATGTTCTAGGTATGCTGCGTAGGCGTCAGGGGATACGGAAAAGAGTGTGGGATTGTCCTTCATCATGCAGCCTCAATCACTCGTTCCTACTTTCGTCCACTAATTCGTCGCTGCATGAACGTTTAGTTGCTCCTGAACGATAGAAACAATCTCTTGTGTCTTAAATGGCTTCGTGATGTAGTCTTTGGCTCCGGCAAGACGACCTTTGAGGCGATCAATCACACTATCGCGCCGCGACAGCATGATGATAACAGTGTTATTGAAGGCACCTTTTGTTTTGAAGCGACGTGCAACCTCATACCCATCCATCTTTGGGAGATTAATATCGAGCAAGACAAGATCAGGAATACGTGCCTCTGGAGCATTCGTAATCCAGTGCATCGCCTCAACCCCATCCGTAAAACCGCGGACATCAAAATCTTCCCGTCTCAAGCATGTCTCTATAATTTTACGCACGGTTGGTGAGTCATCGATCACCATAATGAATTTGTTCATACCACAATTTCCTTCTTGTCTTGTCCACTCGCACTACTACCCCACTCATTGTACCCAATAGATGCATTTTTATACAAGAGCGTACCCATATTGGCATTGAGAATGAAGCGTAATGATACTCCTTTAGACCAACAGGCGACTCCAAGAGGTGCCAGTTAGTTTACGTAATGGGGTCGCCCGTTGGTCTATATGGCAGATGAGTTACATGTCAATGATGTTACCATACAATTGCATAACATTGCAACAATTTTTCTCCCCAAAATGTATAAATATTACCCGCGTGGAAGTTCTTTAAGGAATTTATCAAGCGTCCTAGTACGGTACTGTTGTGTAAAATCGACAATGTTAGAACGTTCGCTCATTGGCTGCTTTTGAAGCTCTTCCTGTACTAAGCTGCGCAATAAGGCAACATCCTCACTCCACGCGACGTTAAGCATAATCTGCGGTACATTCTCTTCAATATGATGTGCATCCAAACGGCGTAACCATAGCATAAAGAGCCGCACTAACCACTCCTGACGCATCTCTAGTGTCAGCAACGGTGTGAGTGCGGACGTTTCAAACAAAATATTGCTACTCGCCTCACTCAGTAGGGTTTCAAGGATAGGCATAATATCGTCTATCGCCTTGTCAAGCAAATGAACGAGTTCTTCGTTCCGTCCAGCTAGGCGTTCATCAAGCACAATCGCATAGGCATCCATCGCTCCAGAATAGTCATGATGCTCTGCACGTGTCTCTGCCTCGTCTAAAAGCGCATCCAGGTCTCCTGCAAGTGTCTGCAATGACTCTCCTTGTTGTAAGCGTGCCAGATAGCCTGCAATGCGTTGCCGACATACCTCACGATCAAGAGGTAACAAAATAGGCGAGGAAACAGGATGTAGGGCTGCTAGCACGTCACCCCCAAAATTCCAATCCTCATCGGTGTTCTCCTCATTAAGGTCATTATCGCCCTCTGCTATCTCCTCTATGTGAAGTGCCGCACGCTGTTTGGAAGCATCCCTGTCCAAAAGCGCAGCAACCTCTGTTTCCAATAGTGGATAGCGTTGTATGAGTTCCTGTATGAGTAAAAGAAGGTGTTCCTTACTTGTGTGTCGTAAACGGCCTTCTAGCTCTTGCTCCATCATGGCATCCTTCTGGATAAATCATCCTATACAAGATGTAATACTACCACAAAAAAGATGCCACTGTGTATCTCTATGCTATTCTGCGCTAGGTAACGTGAATGTAAATGTACTTCCCTGGCCTAGGACACTTTCCGCGGTGATACGTCCGCCATGTGCCTCTACCACATGACGTGCAATGGCAAGCCCTAGTCCTGTTCCTCCACCGCCAGGACCAAAATAATCTGCTTTCGAGCGTGCACGATCCGTCTTATAGAAACGCTCAAAAACGCGGAGTAGTTCTTCGCTACGAATGCCAACTCCCGTATCGCGCACAAAAAAAACCTGCATACGCTGCTCAGAAAGGAGTGTGGTACCTATTGTGATTGTACCGCCGGAAGGAGTAAACTTGACAGCGTTATGCACCAGATTGACCAATACACGAGTAATTTGCCTGCTATCTGCCGCAACAAATGTCTTCCCCTGCTGAATATCGGTGCGTAGTGTGACACGATGACGTTGCGCGAGTGGCAACATACGAGCCATTACCTCATGTACCAGGCGCTCCGCCTCTATTGGCTCAATAATCATCGCCGCTTGTCCCGACTCGATACGCGACAGGTCAAGCAATTCTGATACCATGTCGTTGAGATATTGTGCCTCAACCTCGATCTTCTCCACAAACTCCTGCGCTTTATCGGGGTCAGTGTCAACAATATCCTCTAGCGTTTCTGCGATAAGGCGTATCGAGGTCAGGGGAGTACGTAACTCATGCGAGATATTGGCAATGAAGTCACGCTGCACCTGATCCAGGCGTTGCATCTCGGCGACATCCTCGATTGTCACCAGGAAAAATGAGTACTCGCGCGTCGTCTCTTCTGAATCGTTTAATGGAGTAACCGAAACATTCCATGTTGTTGCTGTATTTCCTCTGTTGGACTCACCTCTTCTAGCACTTCCGGTCTGTACACTGGTTTGTGCGAGCGTTGTAAGCCCAGTGTTGTGAAATGCTTGCTCTAGTGTCTGCCCTACAAGCGTCCCTTGTATACCAGAAATACGGATGGCAGCCTCGTTTGCGGAAAGAATAGTCAATGTACGGTCAATGATAAGAATAGGTGAGGGCAAGGCTTGAACGAGACTTTTGAACAGAACTGAATACTCCTGCGTCATTCGTTTGTCTCCGACGTGTCATTGGAAGGTAGTGTAGAGGATGACGATGCTACAGGCAGTTGCATTACACTTTCAGCATACCCATGTTGCCCTTGCGGACGAAGGCGCCCCATAAGATAACTGTCGATATAGTTACCATTGCGGTAACTACTGGCACGTATACGCCCCTCAATCTCAAAGTCGAAGTTTTTGTAAAGACGCATCGCACGCTCGTTGTCGATATACACATCTAAAGAGAGACGCACGAGATTGAGCCAGTTGTCCGCGAGGTCGATGGCGGTCAGCATGAGCATCTTCCCAATGCCTTGCCCCTGATACTTGTCATGTACAGCCATTGCGAGATCGCCAACGTGTTTTGAACGTCCTTGTCCAACGCGCACCCGCACGATACCGACCACCTTGTTTTGAATGTCCGCTGCAAAGACATGCATGTGCTCATCGTGTATCCACTGCTCAATCGTCTGACGCCACTCTTCTGCTGTTGTGGATGGGAGACGCGAGGTACCCCAGAGAACATTGGGCATATGCATCAACTCATGGATATCATCGGCATCGGTGAGCCGTAAGGGACGGATGGTGATGCGCGTCATTGCTTGTGTTCTCCATAGATAGAACACAAGACCACCAGCAGAGGTGGCCTTTTCTGAGAAGCTCCTCGAACTGGATTCGAACCAGTAACACCTCGGTTAACAGCCGAGTGCTCTACCATTGAGCTATCGAGGAATATTGCTCTTACGAACACAAACAGTATAGCGCACCCACACCATTTCGTCAATACCTTTTTCCCAGGAAATTTGAAAAGTCCTCTGAGAATTTGTCATCATCGTCTGTAGACGTATTGGCGACAAAGCTCTACACTTCTCTCTATAAGTGAACTACCTGTCCACGATATTAAAACACGATTTGGTAATGCTGTTCGTGAACGCCGTAATGAGCTACAAATATCACAGGAAGATTTTGATTGTAAATCCACTGGCCGTGTGGGAAATCAAAGAGTACTATGGTTCAACTACATTTGGAAGCCGAATAGCTGACGGAGTATATGAGACAATGCTTGATGGGGAAGAGTTTACAGAACTAAGAGAGCACGAAGAGATAGATATTAAACACTATCTCATCGTTGATGATTATCATACATGGTGGGATCAAGGAAAATCATATTTGTGCCGCATGGTTGATATGGTACATATGGGTCTGGTAGATGAAATTCTATTCGGGAGAGAGGTCATTGTTCGTTCGTTTCTCCTCGTTTCTGAAAACGTCGCAGCATAGAGCCACCACAGTCGATAGATATTTCTCGCTCAAATAACCCTTCAGGAATATCAAATTTCAGTGCAATAGTGCCAGATTTCTTCTTGCCATCAAGAGATAGCATGACTTTTGCATCACGCGATTTACAGTCTTCTACTGCTTGCCATAACCGTCTCAAGCTAAAATCTTGCGCCCCGTATAAAATTCTTTGTGTATACTCGTAAGGTGGATCACAATATACAATATCCCCTTTTTTAGCATAAGCCATCGTTTGCTCAAAGTCTGCATAGATAAATGTAGTAGTACGCACACGTTCTCGCTATGCTTCTATTCTCTCCTTTAGAGAAGTAGGTGAAATGGCAGTATGAGCCCCCACAGGAGTACTCATCCGTCCATCTTTTGTAAAGCGTACAACTCCTTCATAGCAGTCTCTGCAGAGAAAGAGAAGATCATAAGGATTAGGAGATGCATTATAATTAGCTAACACATGTTTATAAATATTTGTGCGATCTTCGACATAACGGTACCATATACCTGCATAATGATTGAGGAGGGCTTGTGGGTTAATTTGTAGCTGTTGCCATATGCCTATCAATGGTTCAAGAATATCACCAGCTACACCTGATGACGGAGCCAATGTGCCTAATACTGCACCACTACCAAGAAAAGGCTCAATATACGTATTATATTCAGGCATAAAATCGGCTATCTGACTTGCGTATCGCTGCTTGTTACCAATCCACTTTTAAGAGTTGCTTTGGAGGACGTAACGCGAATAATTGTAGTTGCTGGTTTCCATCTATCACTTTGTTAGCATCTATAGGTTCTTTGTTATAAAGAGCACTATGCTCCATGTATTCTCTCCTATCCCTTCGCCGCACTTCGGCTAGCGATGCTCAATTATACGCCAGAGACTTTTGCAGTGCAATAATATAGGACGTCCGTTGCAGGACTTTTTGTAGTTGGAAAGAGTAATTCAAAACCAGCATGAGTATCACCTGCATACAAATGGTACTCATGCTGATGCTAAGAAAGCAATGGAGGATACAAGAAGCGTAAGTTGTTATTGTTGACGGAACAACGTTCCATCGTTCAGATAAACGATTTGCTGGTCCCCGATATGCACAACTAGCTCAGGCTTGCCATCCTTATGGACATCCCGAAATTCGCCTGTAACGGGAGCCAGGTCTTGTCCATCACCGTAGAGAATGGGACCAGTGTAGATATGTGTGTGCGCAGCATCGCCAGCGGCAATTTCAATGATTTGTACATGCCGATGCAAATTCAAAAAGATAAAGTGCGTTGGGTGGTTCGCGCTATCACCATGTCCCACTACTGCATCTATCTGTGAAGTACGTGGGCGTCCATAGTGCTGATCGTCCTGATAGGTATGCCACCATGAACCAAGTGCGCTTAATACCATCACCAATAAAATTGTGGCAACAGAAGCAATCAACACAGCCACCAGTGGAAATTTTTTGTGTGCAGGTAGCTCACCAGTAATTGGCGTTACATCATCAGAGGCGACAACATGTGCCGCACTAGGCGCAATATTTGCTACATTCTGTGGGCCAAGACTCGCACGCCGACGTTGTACTGGTGTTCCCTGTGTTATTGGGTCTTGCTGCTGTACAGCAACATCATTATTATCAGCCTCGTGCAGACTGGGAGTATCCTGCTTTGGCAATGCAGCAGACTTCGGCTTTGCAACCGCTTGTACCGCGGGAGTGACACGGGTCGCTCGCGTTATGAGCTTGGGTTGCGCTGCCTGCTCAGGAGCGGCTGGAGTTGATTTGTAGCGGCGCGCACTCGAAGGCATACGAGTGTCGTACAGGGCGTCATCGTCCTCGACAACACACTCTATAGGTCGAGACTGCCTCTTGATCTGTGCGGTTCCCATAGCGGTATCCTCCATTCCAGGTGTGGCATGTATGTTGTTCCTAATAGTTTTAGAACAAATTTTCTTATTAGCAAGTATACCAGATATAACGCACCAGTCAAGAGCATTTTGCATGAATGTTAGGATTTTTTTGGTGGAGAGAAGAAAGTCGAGGGAAAACAAAAAAGTGACAGAGTACTATATACTCTGTCACTATCGTTAGTAGCGGGAACAGGATTCGAACCTGCGACCTCCGGGTTATGAGCCCGACGAGCTAACCACTGCTCTATCCCGCGTCAATGCAAGTATTCTACTACATTTCTCGCATACTGTCAACATGACTCAAAAAGCGAAAAATATCCTCATTCACAAGCACTGTACGAACATGATACAATAGTTCCATCGTCACACAGCACTACCTGGGGATGGAATGCATTTCATTCAGAGGGCGCGACCCTTGACGGCAGGCACAGCACAAAATGAAACACTAACGAAGCGGACATATATATTTTATCATGCTAGACATCATCATTACGCTGGCACAGGCATTCCGTGCACAGCACAAACAACTGTATATGGTGGGTGGAACGGTGCGAGATGTGTTACTCCATCGTGGACAATCCGCCGACGCTGACCTCGCAACGGACGCACATCCCGATGAGATAAAACGTCTTGTCGCTCCAACACGTCCTAGCGCAGTCATCCTGGTTGGTGAGCGCTTTGGTACCGTGCGCCTTCACTATGATACGAACATTATTGAGATTACCACCTTTCGTAGCGAACGCTACAATCCTGAGTCCCGCAAGCCAGAGGTGTGTTTTGGCGATAGTTTGGAAGAAGACCTGCGCCGCCGCGACTTTACCATCAACGCGATGGCACGCGATCCGCTCAATGGACATATCATTGACCTCTTTGGTGGACGCCGCGATCTCGATGCGCACATCTTACGAGCCGTCGGTGAGGAACCTGATAAACGCTTTGATGAGGATCCACTGCGCCTTCTGCGTGCTGTCCGTTTCGCCGCGCAGCTCGACTTCTCGATTGAGCCAGAGACACAACGCTCTATTGTGCGCCAGGCATCGAAGCTGCAGAAGATTAGCCGTGAGCGCATTCGTGATGAGATGAATAAGCTCTTGCTCTCCGACCATCCCGACAAGGGACTCAACCTGCTGGTCGAATTGGGCTTGATGGAATGGATTGTGCCAGAGGTGTTAGAACTGCGCGGTGTGAGCCAGCAGCCAACCATCGCGCGTGCTCCGCATACAAAAGACGTGTATGCGCATGTCCTACGCGTTGTCGAACGCTCCGCGCCTCGCCTTACCACGCGTTGGAGTGGGCTTCTGCACGATATCGCTAAGCCGCGTACAAGAACTGTCAAGGACAACGAGGTACACTTCTTTGGACACGAGGACATTGGCGCGTATATGGCGCGCGACATTCTCAAACGGCTTCACTTTGACCATAACTTCATCGACAGTGTGTCGCTCCTCGTGCGTCTGCATATGCGAGCCAACGCTTATAGTTCCGAATGGACCGATGGAGCAGTTCGTCGTCTGATGCTTGAAAGTGGTGACAACTTCGCGGACCTGCTTGAACTTTCGCGCGCCGATATCACTAGCTATCGTACCGATAAGGTAAACCGTGCCGAGGCGCGTGTCTCAGAACTCGCGGAACGTGCTCAGAAGCTCAGAGAAGACGCACAGCGCGAGCCTCTCAAAAGCCCGCTCGATGGCAACGAATTGATGGAAATGTTTCATCTTGGCCCCGGCCCGTGGCTACGGCCCATTAAAGAACACCTGCTCGGCCTCGTCATCGATGGAGTACTCTCCCCTGGCGATAAAGCTGGAGCTGCAAAGATTGCTAGAGAGCTTTTAAATAAAGAGGAAGAACAGTATGGCGAATGAGAAAACATCGGGTCCTCAGAAACCAGAAGCGGGGACTCCAAGCCTAAATGGAACAGGCAAGCAGATGCAGGCAAGGACAGTTCCTGCACCTTCAAATACACCAGGTTCAGCAGGAGGCAAGCGGCGCGACAGGGGCAAGAGCAACAGGTCTCGTATTGGAGGTACGGCAGTACCAGGCGCAAAATCGACACAACCAAAACAAATTACGCCCACGAACAACCCGAATCAGCAGCAGGCCGAAAGCTCTAATCGCACAATGCGCCGACGTATGGAGCAACTGGGTACTGGACCAGATAGCGAAGAGGATCGAGGCAAATCGCTGCAAGACCGCCGCAAAAAGCAAATTGAACGTCGCAAAGAAAGACTCGAAGAGAGACGTGCCGAGCTTCGCAAGTCTATGCCCGGCGGCAGGCTCACGCTTGGCAGTAGAAACACCTATTTTATTATTGCCGTCGTAGTGATTGTCATCTTACTCATCGTTGCCTTCATTCTCTTACGCCAATTCCACGTTATTGGATAGGGAATGTATTATTGTGCATAAGCCTACGTGATTACGCTCATCTCATGGCGTAATCACGTAGGCTTATGCACAAGGATTAATGCTTCTCCTAATCAAGCAGTTCCGCGATGATATCCAACAATTTGTTTATGTCTACAGGCTTACTCATGCCGACAATGTGACGGTCTTTGATATCGTATTGCAATACTCCAGCGGTAATGAGAATGGCAGGAATATGAGAGAGGTGTGGCATTGCATGCAAATGGTCATAGAGTTCGAGACCGTTCATATTGGGCAGGTGATAATCCAGAAGCAGTAGGTTAGGTGTTATTTCTTTGACAACCTCTAGCGCCTCAGAACCACTTACCACAAGTACAGGCTTGTATATATTCTCCTCTACAAGTGCTTGCATGAACATCTCTCCAATAGAAGGGTCGTCCTCAACAATCAGAATATTTTTTACTGGTGCTTGTATCACGTTTGTAGGTACTTCTTCGTTAATAGACATACTTTTTTCTCTCATAAATAACTATCACAATTGACATAGGAATGGCATGTTTCTAGTACGTGCTTGCGGTAAAACAGGTTTCAGTAGCAGAGAAGCTCTTCCTTTCTTCCTATTACTACTTTAGCATGAGGAGAAACAAGAATTCGTGGTTGCCATCACGTCCGGTGATTGGCGAGTCGGTTGTGCCTTTCACCTCAAAAGGCGTGTGCAGTGGAATCCACTCTTGTAAATCATGCAGCACGTGCTCGTGAACCATAGGATCACTAATAACACCACTGCCCCTATCAACCTCTGCTTTGCCAGCCTCGAACTGCGGTTTGACGAGCGCAACAATCCACGTATCGGGTGAAGATACAAGCAATGGTACAAGCGCTGGCAAGACGAGTCGTAGTGAAATGAACGAGACATCAATAACCGCGCATTGCATCGGTTCGGGCAAGGTTATCAGGTGGCGAATGTTGGTATGCTCCATCACGACAACACGCGGGTCGTTACGCAATGTCCATGCCAGCTGCCCATGTCCAACGTCAACCGCATAGACACGTGCAGCGCCCCGCTCTAAGAGACATTGCGTGAAGCCGCCGGTTGAAGCTCCAACGTCGATGGCAACACGTCCTGTTGGGTCAAGGTGAAAAATATCAAGAGCTTTTTCGAGTTTAAGACCACCACGACTGACAAACTTGAGTTCTGGCGAGACAGCGGCCATGTGGCAGTCTGCGTCAAGCGCTATAAGCGTGCCAGGCTTGTCCACCATGCGCTCTCCAACGTAAACCTGCCCTGCCATAATCAAGGCTCTTGCTCGTTCGCGGCTGGGAGCTAATCCGCGTCGTACCAACGCCACATCCAATCGCTCTTTGTTTGCCACCGTATTTCCTATGCTTCAATCTCTCTATTGTAGTAGATGAGCGCACCTGCACCGACAAGCCCAACATCATGACCGAGTTCGGCCAGGACAATGTGGGCAGCTTTGCGCGGAACCATCATTGTGCGTTCCTCGATAATACGTAGAGCAGGGTCTAGCAGTAACGCGCCTAACTGTGTGACCCCTCCACCCAGGATAATTTTTTCTGGATTAAAGATATGAAGAATGTTGACAAGGCCAGCGCCGAGCGCCTCTGCTGCCGTGGTGATGATCTCGCATGCAAGCGGAATGCCCGCCGCTGCCGCAAGTGCAACGGTACGTGCAGTGACGTGCGTAGGAGTGTGGGCAGCAACATCTTCGGGAGTGCTGGCCTTCTCGTTCTCCTGGTCGTTGAGTTGATGCTCAAGTGCGAATGCTAATAAATCATCACCCCTACCATGTGCAATAGCATCGTTCGCATGCCGTGCAATACCAGTACCGGAGGCGATACGTTCGAGACAACCAATATTGCCGCAGTTACATCGTTCACCACGCCAGTCAACGCTCATATGCCCTAACTCTGCCGCTGTACCACTTACACCCTCCAATATTCTGCCTTCAGTGATAACTCCACCACCGATTCCTGTGCTGATAGTGAGATACACCATATTCTGGCTCCCGCGACCAGCACCGAACATGTACTCGCCTAATGCGGCAGCGTTCGCGTCATTTTCTACAAAGATAGGCACATGAAACTGCTCATTGAATAGCTCACGGACAGGCACGTTTTCCCAGCCAGGAAGATTAGGTGGAGCATAGACGATACCTGTATGACTGTTAAGCGGGCCAGGAGCGCCAATGCCAATGCCTGCAATCTGCTCAAGCGAAACCTCGGCCTTCTGTAATGCATGATGAATTGCTTGAAAGATACGCGGAAAAATGCGCTCTGGCGTAGGATGCTCTCCTGTGAGTAGCCCTACGCGTGATAACAACTGTGCCCCGCGCATCACTGCAGTACGAATCTGTGTTCCACCTAAGTCAACAGCAACCACCAGTGGTACCTGTTCAGACGCATCGCCCTGCGCCTCGGCCTTCTCGGTCTTCATGTCCCTTAACTCCAAATAGTAAAGTAGATACACTTCTGTAGATAATACTCTATTTGGATGGTGGGAACAAGGGCTGTTCAAATAAGGAGAAAGGGTTCCCAACGGACGCCCACAAGGACGCCCCTGCCAAGAGATTGCTCTTATTTGAACAGTATTGGGAACAAGGGCTGGAAAATCAACAGCCCTGAACCAACATCCACAGTAGTAGAAAAGCATGTCAAGATTCTCGCAACACTCTTATTCATGTAATTAACATAAATTGTGTTTACAATAATGATATCAAATGTCAATACTTTTATGATTACAATATTGTAACCATAAAAGTATTGACGTTAGTTAATAATATATGTAGTATATATCGCAAGCAGGAGGATAGATTGATGAAGTACATATTTCTATACATTTGTATCTTTTGCTGTCTCTAACAAAAAAAGTTTTTAGCAGCAGGGGAACAGCTTCATGCTGAATTTGGCAGAACGAAATATTATTTTTTGGCGGTTCATAATAAAATTTGTCTATGTATGCTATCTATTTGATAGAGAAATTGAGTTTCCTTTATGGAAGAGAAACAGGGTTCTCTACGTCTCTTAGTGGAGAATACCGCAAAACGTGCATATCCACGTATCAGTGTAGTTGTTCCTGCACGCAATGAGGCACAAAATTTGTATCATGTGTTGCCATCTATACCATCTATAGTCGAAGAGGTTATTCTTGTTGATGGACACTCATCTGATGCTACAGTAGAAGTCGCGCAACAATTGCTTCCAGCAATTCATATCGTTAAGCAGATAGGGAAAGGGAAAGGGAATGCTCTGCGGGCTGGTTTTGCCGCCTGTACAGGGGACATTATCGTTATGCTCGATGCCGATGGATCAGCCGATCCAAGAGAGATACCACGTTTTGTAGAGGCACTTATAAATGGATATGATCTTGCGAAAGGTTCTCGGTTTGTCAATGGTGGGGGAAGCCATGATATTACATTTACGCGCTATATTGGCAACTATCTATTAAGTACACTTGTAAATATACTTTTTCTAACACGGTTCAGCGATCTCTGTTACGGCTACAATGCTTTTTGGAGACACTGCCTCAAAGACATAGCAATTGAGTGTGATGGTTTCGAGATTGAAACGCTGATCAATCTGCAAATACATAAGGCTCAGCTTAAAATTATCGAGGTGCCTAGCTTCGAGCGCCCACGTATTTATGGTAAGAGTAACTTACACACGTTTCGTGATGGCTGGTGTATCTTAAAGACTATTTTGAAGGAACGAAGCCAGCATACTTCCCTCCTACGCCGGTCAGACATACTACCAGTCTATGTCAGGTTGGGAGAGGAATAATTTTATGCATCCCTATACACTTTCCGTAGATGTAATTATATGTACCTATACTCAAGCACGCTGGAAAGAGCTTACTGAGGCTATCACCTCGGTACAAAGGCAAACACTTGTAGCAAACAACATCATTGTCGTGGTTGATCACAATCCTGTACTGGCGCAACAGATTCAGGAGAGCATTCCAGGTGTGGTTGTCGTCGAGAATACAGGAATGCATGGATTATCGAGTGCTCGTAACAGTGGTATTGCGGTAGCAAAAAGCCCAATTGTTGTATTTCTCGACGATGATGCTATTGCAGAGCCAGACTGGTTGCGGTCACTAAATGAAGCATTTAGGGAGAAGCAGGTGGTAGGTGTGGGTGGTGCTGTCACGCCTGATTGGAGAGGAAAGCAAACAGCCTGGTTTCCAGAAGAATTTCTCTGGGTTGTGGGTTGCACATATCGAGGAATGCTTCCAAAAGGTGCGATCATACGTAACCCAATCGGCGCGAATATGGCATTCAGACGCGATGTTTTTCACTCTGTCGGTGGTTTTAGAAATGAAATTGGGCGCATAGGTACGCGACCTGTTGGGTGTGAAGAGACGGAATTGTGTATCCGTATTGCGCAGCGTTGGCCTCAAAAAAAAATTCTCTATCAACCAGACGCTAGTGTATTGCATACGGTTTCTGAACAACGCGCAACGTGGCGTTACTTTTGCTTACGCTGCTACTTTGAGGGACGTTCAAAGGCTGTAGTAGCCCAACTTGTAGGTACAAAACGTGGCCTCTCCTCCGAACGCGCCTATACACTTAAAGCCTTACCTCTGGGAGTAGCGCGCGGCCTCTTCGAGAGTTTCCTACATGGTGACGTTACAGGTTTACTACATGCTGGGGCCATTGTTGCAGGGCTAGCTATGACAACATTGGGTTACAGCGTTGGTAGTGTTTTGTCACGGAGAGCCAAAGTGGAGAAAGCTACTGGAACGAAATAAGAAAGTGATGTAATTGTTTATAAATGAATACCTCTAGTATAGCTATGCCAAAAGAGAGAGTTTCTGCCAAAGTTCAGACGAAGAGTTTCACGCCTATACGGGTGCTGCAGATCGAAATAGACCAGCCATTACCAGATTTGATGGCAGACGACGAGATGACTAATCAGCATTATGGGCAAGCTTTTTGTGTCATTTGTCTACATAATTATCCGTTAGGAATTGTGGAAATTCCACTCACTACGAATGTTACATACGGATGGAAGTATGCCCAATGTATCTGGAACACTTTGGGAACTCAAATTAATGAGCATTTGCGACAAGATGGATTGCCAGCAGTCACAAGTTTGGAAGAAATCTGTGCAACACGTATTCCATTCCCTGGATGTGTCGAAGAGCGCGAACAATTTTATGAGACTGCACCATTTGTGAGTGTCGTGGTGTGTACGTATGATCGTGCTGAAAAGTTATTACTGTGCATAGACTCTCTGTTACGTTTGCATTACCCGCGCTACGAAATCCTGCTTGTTGACAATGCGCCAAGCACTTCCGCAACAGCAGAAACTGTGCAACGCTACTATGGGAACGTTGCACGAGTACGCTATATTCGCGAGGATAGAGCGGGTCTTTCTTTGGCACGTAATCGAGGCATCGAGGCTGCTAAAGGAGAGATTATTGCGTTTACCGATGATGATGTTATCGTTGATAGATACTGGTTGCTCGAACTAATCCGAGTTTTTAGCACAAACAATGTTGCCTGCGTTACAGGACTAATCTTACCTGTAGAGCTAGAAACACCTGCTCAATACATGTTTGAAAAATACGGCGGATTCAGCAAAGGTTTTAGGCAACAAACGTTCGGTGCGTTGAATCGTCATATACATCTCTACAAGGCTGGGTTACTTGGTGTCGGTGCGAATATGGCGTTTCGAGCTGCTTTTTTGCAGAATATCAGAGGCTTCGACCCTGCACTTGGCGCTGGCAGTTCAACTCGTAGTGCTGAAGAGACGGCAGCGTTCTTACAAGTTATTGTAAGTGGCTACGAGCTGATATACAGACCTGCCGCGATGGTCTACCACCAACATCGACGAGACTATAGCGCGTTGTGTACGCAGATATATAACTATGGGGTTGGCTTCACTGCTTATGTGATGAAGAGTCTTTTAGAGCATCCAAAGCTCTTGCTTGACCTTTTTATCAAAGTACCATATAGCCTATGTGTTTCTTTGACCCCCCGATCTCTACAGGGCGAGAAAAAGCCATCAAGTCCTTTACAAGAGTTAACTCGAATTGGGCGTAAAGGTATGTTATATGGGCTGTTAGCTTATGTACGAAGTCGATGGGCAGTACACCACATGCTCGATGCACCTGACCAAAATTTACAAGCGACATTTAAAGCGGACTACACGCCTGTACTTACGACAGAACTTGAGTTGGGACAACCTATACGCGCTCTTTCAACATGGAATGAAAAGACAGGCTTTCGCTATCGACAGGTCAGGTGTCTCGTTCGCTTACATAGGCAACCATTAGGAGTTGTAACGTTTTATACAGACGAAAAAGAAATACAGGCTCATGAGATTGCGCATCATATTTGGGATACTCTGAGCACGCAGATTAACGAGCATCTAGGTCAAGATGGCCTATCAACAGTGAGTACGTTGCATGTAGCTGGTGTATCCTTTGTCAGTATTCCATACTGTACTGAGTTCCGTAACCAATTTTCGACTGACGCACCATTTGCAAGTATTATTCTTGCGACGCGCAATCGCCCTGAGTTAGTTGCAACCTGTGTACGTTCGTTGCTGGCTTTACAGTACCCATGTTATGAGATTATCATCGTTGACAACGCTCCAAGTACTTCCGCTACTGCGCATCTCGTGCAGGAGTTGTATGGGAATGTACCACACGTGCGCTATGTACGAGAGAATCGTGTAGGGACGTGCTGGGCGCGTAATCGTGGTATTCAGGTTGCTAAAGGAGAGTTTATCGCGTTCGTTGATGACGATGGAGTTGTTGACGCACACTGGTTAACCGCATTAATCAAAGCCTTTAGCGTTACTGAACGTGTAGTTTGTGTCACAGGTCTTGTTCTCCCACTAGAACTTGAGACACCTGCTCAGTCCTGGTTTGAAGAGTATGGAGGATTTAACAAAGGGTTCAACAGGCAGATTTTTGATATGAAAACGTATCATCCCAAGACACCCTTACATCCTTACACCGCTGGTCGCTTTGGGACAGGTGCAAGTGTAGCATTTCGCGCCTCCTTTTTACAGAAAGTTGGTGGCTTTGATCCTGCGCTCGGCCCTGGTAGTCTTGCTCAAGGCGGCGAAGACTTAGCACTCTTTTTTCAAGTAATCAAGAATGGCTATAGACTCGTATACGAGCCAACTGCCGTCTTATACCACCTCCATCGCCGTACCTATGCAAGTCTGCGTAAGCAGATGTACTACTATGGTGTTGGATTGATGGCCTACTTAACCAAGGTTTTACTTGATAATCCACAACTTTTGCTCGATTTTATCTCTAAGGTGCCGTACGGCATCTTTTTTACTCTCCATGCTCGCTCTCTAAAGAACAGCAAGAAATCGAGTAGTTATCCTCAAGAGCTAACCAGACTCGAACGCAAGGGAATGCTTTATGGACCAATTGCCTACATACAAAGCAGAAAGTTAGCGCTCAACGCACATAAGGAGTGGATACACACGTATCAAGGCGACTCTTCTAAAGAAGGGGAGCAGTGATGACAAGCATATCGCTTCATACGTGGGTGAAAGCACAGAGTACTCTTTTGACCAATGCAGCTTCACTTATAGGTACAACCGCAGTAACATCAGTGCTCGGCTTTGTGTACTGGTGGGTAGCAGCAAGACAGTTCATGCCGGAGTCTGTGGGAGTTGCTTCCGCTAGTGTGTCAGCGATGCTGCTGCTTGGAAGTCTCTGTATGTTGGGGTTCGGAACGCTTCTTATTACTGAGTTACCCCGCCAGCCTGGTCAAGAGGCATCGCTTATCAGCACTGCGCTGATTGTGGTTGGCAGCTTTGGCGGCTGTATTGGTGCTGTCTTTGCAGTTGTCGCACCACTACTGGTACCAGGGTTTCAACCCTTAGGCGCAAGTGTTATAGATGTTCTCGTTTTCGCCTCTGGTGTCGGTTTGACGGCGGTTACGCTTGTTCTTGACCAGGCACTTATTGGGATACTGCGCGGAGGACTTCAGTTATGGCGTAACACATTTTTTGCTATAGCAAAACTCGTCCTGCTCTTTGCCACGAGCTACTGGTTAGCACACAAAACGGGTATGGTGATGTATGCAACATGGGCAATGGGCAATGCACTCTCGCTAGCATTTCTTCTCATAGTCATTGCATGTAGAGGGAAAAAACCTGTAAGAGCGTATCTGCCTCAAAAAGGGTTATTGCGAAAACTGGGCCTTGCTGCACTACAACATCATCTGCTCAATTTAACTCTACAGGCGCCAGTACAAGCCTTACCAATAGTCGTTACGGCATTTCTTTCAGCAAAAATGAATGCATGGTTTTACGTTTCTTGGATGATTGCCAGTTTTGTGTTTGTTGTTCCAACGGCTCTCACAACAGTACTGCATGCAATGAATTCTGCCCAACCATCAACACTAGCTCACAAGGCCCGTGTGACAATGAGTCTTGCTCTAATAACAAGCTTGTTAGCAAACTGTCTTTTACAGTTTGCTACAAAACAGGTGTTGGGGTTATTTGGTCACACGTATGCAGATCAGGCGGAATGGTGTCTGCGTATACTTGCTCTGGGCGCTTTCCCGCTTATTATCAAAAACCACTACATTTCAATCTGCCGCATTCAAGTTCACATAGCGCAAGCAATGCTCTCGATGCTCCCTGGCAGCCTCCTCGAATTAGGTGGAGCCGCATTAGGCGCACACTTCGGCGGTCTGGCCGGACTCAGCCTCGGCTGGATTGCAACGATCTACATTGAGTCATTGTTCATGTTTGGCACAGTCTATGAGGTCGTTCGCTCTGGAAAGCCTTCTACAATCTTGGTGCGAGATACCTCCGAAATACAGGCTATCTGGCTTCTTGAGACAGCCATACAACCAGCTCTAGGGCAAGGCTACATTGGGACCGAAGCACTGTGGCTGCAAGATACAACTAAGCTACTAGCGATAAAGATACACAATAAAGCTATTGGTACATCATACTCAGTAACCTATATGCAAGAAGAAGGGTATGAGGAAGCAGGTCGCATAGCTCGTCTAAAGCCTCCTCAATTACAGAGGTACTCAGATACAACCCTTGTCGAGAACCAGATGCGATAGTTTCAGTTGTTACATCCCTTGTCTTTGCAAAATTTAAACATTCATATAACCTTATAGCGTATGAAGGAAAATATTTCTCTGTGAGACAACTAAAATGTTTACATGAAGCTGATACGTTTGAGATCAGCGCTGTCGTAATAGGGCAACAATCACTGAAGAATGTGCTGCTTCCAAAACTTATAGATATTGTCACAATTCTGCTTCCACTATCTAGCCTGCTCCTATGGATACATTCGCTTAACGACGTGAATATACAGAATATGAATGATTTAGGTTTGATTTCTGTATTCTCGCCTCTGATGATTATCTCCCTGGTTGTCGTAACAATCAGTTTTTGTTTGGCCTTACGGCAACCGCGTATGCAAACACCTATTGTTCTGCTTCATCTGCTACTACTAGTGTTTATGCTGTACAATGTCACGACTTTTGTGGAGCAAGCACCTCGCTTCACGGTTGTCTATAAGCATGCGGGGCTGACAGAATATATTATGCGTACCGCTTCAGTTGATCCAGATTTGGATGCGTACTTTAGCTGGCCGGGCTTCTTTGTATTAAGTGCTTTTGTGACTCAGATAGCAGGCTATCATAGCGCACTTGACTATGCGGTATGGGCGCCATTTTTCTTTAATCTCATCTACCTTGGACCACTTTATAGTATTCTCACCACGGCAACAACGGATAAGCGTTTAGTCTGGTTGAGTGTCTGGTTCTTTTATCTGACGAATTGGATTGGGCAGGATTACTTTTCTCCGCAAGGATTGAACTACTTTCTGTACCTGGTTATTATCGCGGTTTTGTTGAAGTGGTTCAAATTACCTTCTAGCCCAGCTTCCCATGCTAAAACGAGACAATGGCTATTTTTAGGCCGTTTAGCGGTCTTTGCGCGTAAAGTCTACGACTGGGTTGTGATGCCAGATTTGCTCTTGACTCCCAGCCGTCCGCAACAGCGTGTAGCACTGCTCACGATCCTTCTTTGTATCTTTGCTTTTGTTGTTTTTAGTCATCCTCTTACACCGTTTTTTGTCTTAGCGAGTGTCACTGCCCTTATCTTCTTACGTCGTTGCACACCTTTCTGGTTACCTTTTTTGATGGGAGCAATGACCGTCGCTTGGATAGTCTTTATGACTCGATCATTTTTAGTTGGACACGCCTCTATGGTAGTAGGAAGTGTTGGTCACGTTAGCGGCACGGTTTCCACGAATGTAACTAGTCGAGTAGTAGGTAGTCCAGAACATGCTTTTGTCGCTCAGATGCGTATCATTATGACTGTAACGTTATGGATACTTGCATTTTTAGGCGGTGTTCGTCGTTTGTGGAAAGGCAACCGAGACGGTATATATATACTTCTCGCGGTTACTGCGTTTCCATTGGTTGTCGTGCAGCAATACGGAGGAGAAATGCTTCTTCGCGTGTATTTATTCTCGCTGCCTGCAATGGTCTTTTTTACAGCCGCACTCTTTTTTACATCGCATAGACTTTCTATTCGTGGAGTATCACCGTGGATAACGCTAGCCTTTATAAGCACAAGCTTATTTCTCATTGGTGGTTTTCTTGTTACTCGATATGGAAATGAACGCGCAGATTATATGACCTATGCTGAGGTTGATAGTATGCGTTACCTCTACAATGCAGCGAAGCCTCATGCACTCTTCATTCAGGCTTGGGCCGATGCACCATGGCAATTTCAGGATTTTGAGAAAGTTACGTGTACATCTCTGAAAGATGAAGTTCCTGACGCTGTTACAAATGGAGATGTCAATGCTATTGTCCAATACGTAGCACGCCAAAGGCGTCCCCAAGTATTTATCGCTTTCACTCGTGTCGAAAAAGCATCGATTCAATTGTACGCAGGATATTCACCAGAGATATTAGACAGGCTAGAGCAAATGCTGTTGAGGTCTGGCAAATTTAAGCTGGTATACAGCAATACTGATGCACAAGTACTGCTATTTATTGGCTCGACAAAAGGAGGAAATATGTAATGCGTTTGACATGGTTATGGCCCGCGATCATACTTGTCTCTGCGCTGGCAGTTTGTCTTAGCGTCTTTGTGTTTCCAAGCACAATAATACGTCCTTTTATAGCAATGGAGTTTTTATTTATTTGCCCAGGTATGGCGTTTGTACGCTTATTGCGTCTACGTGAAACCGTAATTGAGTGGTCACTTGCTATTGCATTAAGCTTCGCGATTGATGGCATTGTAGCAGGTCTGATGCTGTATGCTGGTAAGTGGTCGCCTCCTGCTATTCTTGGCATAATAGTATGCCTTAGCGTAGGTGGAGCGTTTGCGCAACTTGCGACCAGTAATTATGAACGCATCCGCTCTATAACATAGCATGTGGTAGCAATGGCTAATCCTGTGGTTATGGCACTTGCTTGTAGAAGACCAATGAGGTTGTGTCGGAGGAGAGTGCTTGCCTAGAAGCATAAAAAAGTGGAATCACGGAAGCAAGTTGAGGCTTAGTTTGAGGGCATTATCAACTTTGATAAGTTCTTCAAGCGTAATGGAGCCACGGCGACGGAGGAGTCGAGACTTTTCGATAGTCATAACTTGTTCGCATTTTACGTCGGTGAAGTTAGTAAGTCCATTTTCTTCATTGGGCGCGATACGTACGTGCAAGGGGAGCTCGCGTTCAGTACGGCTCATGGAGGCGACAATTGTTAGGGGATACGCGGAAGACGCGTTCCCTCGGTCGTTTTGAATAATTAATGCTGGTCGCGTGCCTTGTTGCTCAGCACCCCGACCTGGTGACCAATTGACATCCCATATCTCTCCACGACGTGGGCTTGGTGGACCGTCATGTTGTCTATGGCTGGGCTGTGTTTGCCTGGCCTCACTACTCATGCGTTATGCAACCATACCTTCGGCACTGGCATGGAAAAAGAATTGAGCTTCTTCGAGGGTATCTGGGATGGTACCGAGGTAGGCGTAGGCTTCGTCAAGAGTAGAGTTGAGAGAGGAAATTGCTTGTTCACGCTTCTGAACAATAGCAGATTTTAGTTGCTGATAGTTATCTTGTCTCATTAAATCCATAATTGTTTCCACGACATCTCCTAACGACGACTCTAGTTCAACTGCAAGAGCTTTTAGCTCTTTATGTTGCGTTGAGGGGATTTGGATCGATTTTCGGACGAGGTTCTCATGACGATAAAAATCTGTATGGATAACAGCCATGAAGATGCCTCCTATTTACAAGACGACGCTTATCTCTTCTCTTTCCATTGTACTTGTCTTGTTCTCAATTGTCAATAACAAAAATAAAAAGGCTCTCCATCCTGTGAGGGGGAATGCAGGGAGACCTAATAAAAAAGAAGAAAAGATGTTGAAGTTAGTACATATCTCCTATCTGCTCCTCGTTTTCATCTTCTTTTCATTGTGTACTCGCATCTTTGAAATGAACGAATGATGCAGTATGCAAGACTTGACGGCTCGTTCTTCCATGTCTCAAAAGGAAACGTCTCATCAAGAGTGGTTAGGAATGCTGTACACCCGTAAGAATGAAGAAAGGCCCTTGTTAATTTATGCTCCATCACCCTGAACAACCAAATCACAAAAGGCGTTTCCCTTTTCCGGCTCTCGTCCTCGCTTTTGTCTTGGTCAGCTTGCTCATCGGCACAAGTGCCTGGGCATTCGTGAAGAGCAACGAGCGGAACATCACTTCTTCTCCTTCGACACAAGGCACACTACAAGAAACCCGCGTTGATATGACTCCAGTGAAACAAGTAAACGCGACCCAAACGGCACTGGTGCATACAACTCCTACAAGGAGAGTGCCGCAAGCAGGCACACAGACCTCTCCACTGCTCTTTGGTACGAACTTGGCTCTTATCGATGCTACTGACACATTCCTGCGTTCAACTGCCACACGTGCTCTGCTGCAACAGATTCATACGCGTATCATTCGGATGCCTACTCGAGACTATTTGTCCGAAGCGATTACCATTCAAACAGCACAGTTGATCAAAGACATCGGTGCTATTCCACTGGTGAACCTTCGTGGAGCTGTGGATAGGACTGTTCTAGCTGACGACACTCGCGTCATCCAAGACATGAATCGCGTCTTCGGTACTCAGACCGTCTATTATGAGTATGGTAATGAAGAAGAAGCGCAAGATATAACGGCTGCGCAGTATACCACTTCCTGGAATGCCATTATACCTCAATTGAAACTGCTTGCTCCACAAGGGCAGTTTATTGGCCCCGTCAACGCCAAGTATGAGCCAGGCTACCTCATGGCTTTTCTTGCGAATGCACAGCCCCGACCAGACCAGATCAGTTGGCATGAGTATACGTGCGACGATGATCGAACGCGTGACGAATGCATTGCTAATATTGCTACTTGGACCACTCACATTCAGGATGCACGAGCAAGAATGACCTCGGTGCTTGGAACTGCCCTTCCTATCATGATTACCGAGTGGAACTACACGCCAAAAGTGAATGCTTATGATAGCAAACATCGTGACAGTGCATTTATGAGTGTCTGGACAACACAAGCTATGCAAACACTTGCCGCCAATCATATCTTTGCCTCCATGCAATATGCCTGCACGGATACCATCCCCCCATGATTAAAAATGAAGTACTCACCTCGCAAGGGCTCACCTTCCAGGCACAGTATCAGCACCTGATTGTTGAAGGACAACCACCACGTGCTCCTGTTGGATAAGGGAACCAACGGGCACACCCTTGTGGTCAATACTGTTCACATAAGAGGAATCTCTTGGCAGAAAACGCACGGACGCCCACAAGGGGCTACCCTACTATAGACGGCGTGCAGAGCACGCACCAGAGTATAGTAGGGCAGCCCCTTGTGGGCGTCGGGTGGGAACACTTTCTCCTTAATTGAACAGTATTGCCCCTTGTGGGCGTCCGTTGTGGGCATCCGTTGTGAGCCTATGTAGAGCATTCTTCTTAATTGAACAGTATTGCCCTTGTGGTCGCCCGTCGTCTCTTGTCACAAACTTTACAATTCCGTGCAAAATTTTTATATATGTTTCTGCTATAATCAGAGTATGAAAATACTGGTGATTGAAGATGAAGCGAATATTACGCAGGTGATCCGCCTGTACTTGGAGCAGGCGAGTTTTACGGTACTGAGCGCGAGCGATGGAATCGCTGGCTTGGAGTTGCATGCCCGCGAACATCCTGATCTGGTCATTCTTGATTTGATGCTGCCTGCACTTGACGGTATGGAGGTGTGTCGCCGTATTCGTGCATGGGCCAGTACGCCCATTTTGATGCTTACGGCGCGCCAGGGCGAGGAAGACCGCATCTCTGGTTTAGAGATTGGGGCCGATGATTATCTGGTGAAGCCATTTAGTCCACGTGAACTGGTGAGTCGCGTCAAGGCCATTTTGCGCAGAAGTGCTACATCCCCGCAAGGGGCAACAAAAGAGCATGAGCAGACCCCCGAAGAGGCAAATAAGAAAAACAGTGAGGAACTGCGTTTCGGCAGCCTCGTTATCACTATTCCAGCACGCCGTGTGACGATTGAGGGTCAACAAATCACGCTGACGGTGAAAGAGTTTGATCTGCTCGTCACGCTTGCTGCAGCGCCTGATCGCGTCTTTACAAGAGAGGCGCTACTCAACCAGGTCTGGGGCTATACCTATCTTGGCGATGGGCGTACCGTAGATGTGCACGTTGGAACGCTACGCAAGAAGATGGAAGCAGTCAAGGATGCGCCACACTATATTCAGACAGTGTGGGGCGTAGGATATAAATTTGTGCCATCATCCACAACGGCAGGGAAAATGTGATGCTGCAGCGTTTCCGTCCCTCAAAACTTAGTCTCCGCGTGAAGCTTGTTCTCAGCTATCTCCTGGTTACGATAGGTGCTATTCTGGTTATAACTTTCACCATTGCATTTACGGTACAAAACTACTTCATGAGTTCCCAACTTGACGGATTGCGTGCGAGAGCTAGCCAGTACGCAGAATTTTTTGGCAGTCTTCTGGTAAATGGGAACCCAGGAAATACAGTTATAAAAGAAACGCGCGATCCTGATTTGATTATTGTTGCAGATACTACTGGGCGCCAACTCCTCTGCACTCAACCAGCTTCATTTATACAAGGAAACTGTAACGATCCAACCGTAAAAGAGGCACTTTCCCATGCTGTTGTGCAAGGAGAGATGTATGGTTATCTTCAAGTATCTAGTCGAAATAGCACGTTCTTATCTTTGTACGTTAGTGAGCCTGTAAAATACCAGGGCCATGTGGTTGGCGCGTTGTTTTTATCCCAACCACAGGTGAATCCAAACACATTTTTAGAGCCAGTAAATAAAGCTATTCTTATTAGCGGCATCATCGTTTCGGTCATTGTTATCTTATTCAGCTTGCTTATAGCGCGGTGGCTCACCCGACCTGTGGAGGCGCTTACGGTTGCGGCAGAGCAGATGAAGCGAGGCAAATATACCGAGCGTGTTGCGGTTCCTGGCACACAGGATGAACTGGGACAACTCGCGCTGACCTTCAACGCGATGGCAGATACAATTGAAGCAGATGTCAACGAGTTGCGGCGACAAGATCAGATGCGTCGTGAACTGATTGCCAATATCGCACACGATCTCGCCACACCGCTCACGGCAGTACAAGGCTTTAGCGAGGCCCTTGCTGATGATCTGATCTCGAAACCAGAGGCACGGCACGAGACAGCACAATTAATTGGACGTGAGGTCCAACGCCTGCGTCGTCTTGTCGCGGATATGCAGCAGATGTCGTCATTGGAATCAGGACAAATCAAGCTCGATCTTGCCCCGCTCGACGTGTATTCGCTTGTTGATGAGACGCTAGCCGTACTCATGCCGGAGTGTGAGGAGGCAGGAATTCGTATCTACAATAAAATTGAGCCAAACACACCCCTTGTATTGGCGGATAGTGACCGTGTCGCACAGGTCTTGCTCAACCTGCTCGACAACGCGCGTCGGCATACGCCTCGTGGTGGCATGATTACCGTGTCTGCTCAAAGAGAAGAGAAAATGCTCAGAGTGTTAGTTGAGGATACAGGTGTCGGTATTGATGCTCAAGATTTGTCACACATTTTTGAACGTTTTTATCGTGCTGACCGTTCGCGTACAGGTGCGACTGGTGGAAGTGGTCTGGGTCTTTCGATTGTCAAGGCCATCATTGTAGCGCACAAAGGCACGATTAGTGCGGAGAGTACGCCAGGGCAGGGAACATGCATTGTGTTCACATTGCCCCTTGCGACGTAGGATGGATGAGCGGTACCGAAAGCCAAAAAGGGGCTTGACGACCTCTGAACGACATGATATAGTAGTTTGACAACACGCCAAGGTAGCTCAGTTGGTAGAGCACAGCACTGAAAATGCTGGTGTCGTCAGTTCGATTCTGTCCCTTGGCACTTTTCGTTTCATCAATAGTGCCTTAAGCCGCTTCCCAGCACGCTTGAGGCACTACTCGTTTTTTCCATTTTTGCGGGTTGACAGCAAAACTGACAGCAATATGCACATCCTCATTCTTTGAGTGCTCGATTCAGCTTTTCCATCGCCTCTTTTTGCATCGTCGGAAGCACATGTGAGTAAATGTCCATAGTGATACTGATGAGGCTATGACCTAAAATTTCTTGCGCAACCTTTGGATGCACCTCCATACTTAGCAACAACGTGGCAGCACTATGACGAAGGTCGTGGAAGCGGATATCCGGCAAATTTGCTTTGACTAAAATTTTCTTCAATCCGACAAGTGCATCATTCCCAGGATGAAGATGTTTTCCTAGAGGAGTGCAAAACACATAATCATGATCTTCCCAAGCCGCACCCGCTTTCTCTTTGGCCTCTTGTTGCTTGATGCGATGCTGTAGGAGAGCATCGAGTGCTAACGCGGTAAGGAGTATAGGACGACGGCTCTTTTTTGTCTTTGGCTCTGACTCGACATATCGCTGACCGACCTCTTTAATCATCTTTGTCGGTACACGATTGAGAATACGACGTACTTGCAATATTCCATCTATGAAGTTAATATCACGCCATTTTAAACCTAACAATTCTCCACGACGCATACCCGTGTTTAAAGCAAGTACAAAAAGAGCTTCGTGAGGATGTCCGTGAATCTCCGCCAATAATGTATGTGTTTGCTCTGCCGTCAGGGGTGTGATTTCTCGATTAATCTTACGAGGAGGAGAAATTCTATCACATACATTTCGAGCAAGAATATCCCATTTGACGGCATCATCTAACGCTCTATGCAACAAATTATGGATTGCAGCAACCGTGACCGTCGAAAGCCCTTCCTTCAGCTTATCCGCGTAGAGTTTTTTGAGTTGCTGAGGTGCTAGTTTCTGCAATTGAACTTTCCCAAGAGATGGAACAATATGCAGCCGTATGATTTGCTCATAGCGTTCATGGCTACGAGGCCGAATGTTTTGCTTATGCGTATTCTCCAACCAGTCCTCAAGAAATTGCTTCGTCGTCTGTTGCGGTGTTGTGACGAGCGTTCCTTGTTGCTGGTCATGTAACGCACCTTTTAACTTTTCTTGAACCGCTTTACGACTTTTCCCGTAGAATGTCTTTCGTTTCCCACTTTCTAATGTAATGCTGGCAGCCCATCTCCCGTCTTGTCGAAGATAGATAGTTCCTTCTCCATGCCCTCTATGTTTCATTGTGTTCCTTTCATCCTAAATGATAAGATCACCTCTACAGAGATGTTCACTATAGAGGTGACTTTAGTTAAACTATTCGTTGGTTCCTAAAGATGTTGAAAGGCCAACGCCGATGCCTAATGAATCTAAATCGTCCTCAAGGGAACGCTCTAAGAAATTCTCCTTTCCCGTTGTTTCGGTCAGCGGTGAGAGAGAGGTTTTCGGTGGCATGATTTCAGCTTCTCTTTGCTGACTACTTATCGTACTTTGATGAGGATGCTGCCCATGTTCCACCAGCAGATCAATCGCCGACCCCAAATGCCGTCGTAATGCTTTTGCAAGTGAGGCTGCCTGTATCCCTCCAAGCGTACCATCAAGCTTTGGAGCGATCTTCGTCACCTCTACGAGCAGACCGCTTGCAAGCGCGAGTCGAAACACATCGTTGACGGAAAGTCCCGTTTGTGTGCTGATTGCATCGGCTAACTGCAAAGCATCAGCAGGAATATTGCGTAATGATATTGGGTCACTCATAAATGTTACCCTCGCACTTGCTCTTGTGACGCGTGCATCCGCTCGACGAATTTCTGTGCGGTTGCTTGTACCAGAATGTAGCCACCAATAGCGTTAAGGACCGAGGCTAATTCTTTGGGGACGAACAAAAAGCTCTGGGCTGTTCTCTGACTATCTTGTACCAGCTTCCTTAATGCTGACTCCAACAGAATAGACCCACCTCCTGTAAACATGAGAAAGCTTCGCTCGTCCTGAAGCTGGTGCCGAAGATGCTTAAGCAGGTTAGGAGAACGCGCTTCAATTGCTTCATTGACGATATCGTCAATGGCAGCGTGTCGTCCCTCAACCGAGATGTGCCTACTGACCAATGCCTGTTGGGCTTCAACGTCAGAAAGACGAATGCCTGAATGTTGCTGACGAATGCGTTCTTGTACTCCACGAGCAAGCGTAATAGTTCCCTCTTCTAAGAGCGAGGCTGTCATCCGCAGTTTGGGTTTGCCAGTTGGCTGATGTTGTAATGTAACTTCACAACTATGAAAATGGCCTCCACCAAGATCAAACGTCAGGTGTTTGACGATGTCTGTTTCGATAGGGGTGCCATCGAGCGTGTAGTACCACGACACGAATGAACCGAAGGTTTGTGGATAAGGATTCAGTTCAACCAACCGAAGTACCCAGGACGTGACATGTCCCTGCTCGTCCTGGCGGCGAATGGTGTACGCCGTGTTGAATAGTGGAACAAGCGCACGACGCACGGACTCGCTGATTCCGCCTCGGTTCATCTCTTCGTTGGGAATGCCAAAACTGACGTAGAGATCGTGCTCGCCTTGAAACTCTTGCGTTGGTATCCCATATCCCGCTTCGAGGAGCAGTTCCACCAAACAGGCAAACAGATAGCGACGGTAGCGTTCATCAGAGAGTCGCGTCTCGGTCATGCCAATTGGGAGACTCTCGGCTTTCGTTTGCAAGGCATCATTTCCAATCCAGAAGCGTTCGGAGTCGTTGACTTGCCAAGTCGTAATACCATCACCTGATCCAAGTTCCTTCCCTGGTGCGTAGGCGGTGATGATGCGCTTGGTATGCAGAAACGGCGTGTCTGCATGGAGCATTGCTCCTTTAAAAGCATCATTGCCATTATCCACCGACACTAAAGTCGCAGTGGTCGCGACCATGCTTCCAGAGAGACTATCCCAACGTTGAAATGGAGTAGCGCGAAGCGGTTCCTTGCCTGCGGTATTGATGAGTGGCTCCTTACGCAACAGGCATGCTAGAAAGGAGCGAGGGTGAAGGGATCTATCAGTGTACATTGTTTCTCCTCTTGAGAAATGTAATCACAACACGAACAAAAAGACGACAGGTGACGACAGTGAAAGCTCTTATACGTAGGAGGGGAGGAAGTTCCTCCCCCACGAGTGCAAACAGTAATCAAACTGACTTCACAACAACGATAGATGACTTCTCACACGCACTCTCATACGTGAGAAAGAGATTCATGAACGCTCACGCGCTTCAAGCCAGCGTTGCAGTTCGGCTGGAGAGACTCTCACTGCTCGTCCAAACTTTTGTACGGGCAACTTTTCCTTCCAAATCAGCTCGTAGATTTTGGTCTTTCCCAAGCCGAGGGCTTTGCCGACTTGAGGGATCGTCCACAATAGTGGGATCGACTCTGTTTCTTTGTGTGCTTCCAGATGTATCCTCCTTTCTAGGATGATGAGTAGTCTATCTTTGCTCTCCGTCATCGAGCTGCACCATCATTTTGCATGTACAGCGTCGTTGGCTCGTATGAGCACAAGAACACTATAACAAAGCAACATGGGTGAAAGACGGGAGAGACATGGGAAAAACATGGGAAAAAGACGGGCAAACATAACCACTGTACATTTCGTTGATATTGGTTGCTGAACACGAACATACCGTCCCAAATACAGACAGAAATACCTCAACAAAAGGACGGGTAACAAGGGCAAATATTCTTCATGTCTTGAAAAAGAAATAATACATTCTCTCGTCTCTCGTGTTATCGTATCCTCTTCCCTATGTTGAGAAAAACACTCTCTTTGTCTTTGAGCACTTAACTCATCTTGGTTGTGTTTGCCCGTCTTTTTCCCGTGGTGTTACTGTCTTTCACCCAGGTTCCTCCCACCTTTATTGTGTATAGTTACAGTGTTACTAGCTGGAACACTCCTTTATGGAGAACCAGACTGCTTTCCGAGTTCGATCCGCTCAATAGGACGTGATTGTTCTACAAAGGATCGCCTCGACGCATTCCTGCTGTATGGTCGAACCGCTCCTGCTCTTCTCCTGAAATATCAGCAGGAAGAGAGGTGGTTGAGTCGTTCCCTCGCAGAGTCGAGGTACTAACTGCTGTTCCCGTACCTCTCATTGTTGTATGCGTTCTTGTCGTGTGATATTGGAAGTCATGGCTCACAACGTGTTTCTCTCTCCAGTTTTTGGAGGTATAAACAGCGTTGCCGCTGCATTGATATCTCGGAGCGTACTCTGTGAGCGGATTGAGCGCGTCCTGTCTTCGCAGGAATATCCTTACCATGATTAGCGGCCCGCGTCGTGCGTTTCATAAAGATTTGAGAGGAAGGAAGAACAGTATGGGAAATCGCAAAGGCATGATCTATGCTGCCCTTGAACGGTTTGATGGTCTCATGGCAATTGGAGAAAGTCGTCATGCTGCCAAAATCGCAACGCGTGCAGCATCAGGGACGAACGCCTGGACAGTTTCTACCGGAAAAATTCATTCGCATACAACACGTAAAGTGTATCAACAGCACACCTTCGCATTTCTCAATTGGGCACGAACGGTTCATAGAATCACTCGTTTAGAGCAAGTGGACGAACGCGTTGATGAACTAGCAACGCTGTATCTCACAGACCACCTCGCCTGTGGAAGGAGTGCCTATACGGTGCAAACCGAACGTGCAGCGTTACGCATGTTCTTTGGCAAGCGCGACCTTGCAGCGGATATTGCGATTCCAGCATGCACACGTACCAGCATTCGGCGTTCTCGTGGATCTGTTCCATCAGATCGTCATTTCCAGCCTGCACATTGGCAAGCACATCTCGCCTTTGTATATGCGACTGGCCTTCGGCGTTCTGAACTGCGTGATCTTCGGGTGCGCGATGTGTTTCGTGGAGATGAAGGAACCCTGTTCGTGCATGTCAAGAACGGGAAAGGTGGACGACCACGCGAGGTGCCTGTGCTTGCCGAACATGAACCAGATGTGCTGGTAGTCATCCAAGGGCGTTTGCCAGAAGAAAAGGTGTTTGCATCTCTTCCCAAACATATGAATGTGCATCGTTCTCGACGTGCGTCAGCGCAAGCACGCTACCTGCATCACGCACCAGGAAAGTCATTACCCTCAACGGATGGAGCACTCAAGAGGAGTGAGATTGACCGTGAGGCAGTACAACACGTTTCTCACGCCCTTGGGCACAATCGACAGGATGTGGTCCTTCGCCACTATATTCGTTAAACATGGGCCAGAGAGAGCACTAACCTGCCTTTATCAGAGTGATTAGCTCGTATACAACGTTTGCTATTGAGGCTACATAAGAACCAACCATCTTGGTAAAAGACACGAACATACCTGCCATTCCTTGTTTCGTAGCCAATTATCAAAGGTACAAGAAGAGCAACGATACGGTAGTAAGCTCATCCTGGTTGTGTTTACCCGTCTTTTTCCCAGGTTTTCCTGTCTTTTCCCTCCCTTTACCTCGTATCGTTTCTTGTCGTGTTATGTCTGCTACAGATGTTGAGATGCGATAAAGCAGACTTCTACATGGCATTTTGGTTGTCGATAGATCGGCATGCCATAGTGCTGATGGTCCGCATAACCTGTTCATATTCTCTACATGCCTGTTGATAGTCCTTGCCCTTGCCTTTTTTGACCTTCCAGGCTTGCTCGATGATTCCATCCTTCGTCGTGATACCCATCTCTAACACCTGAAGGACACGCTCGACCATTGTGTGTCCGTCGTCTTGTGAAGCCGTTTCATTCTGCATTTGCATCTCCGTTCGCTCCTCGTTCTCTTTCACTTCGGGAGCACGAGAAGCTGAACCGTGAACGTGCAGTGGAAACCGGGTTCGCAGAGGAGAACGTGGAAGACAGGCAACCAAGTTCGTGATATCTTGAGGGGTCGTTTTGCCAAAGGCAAACCGTCGTGGCTCACCACCGTTTGCACCAAGAAAGAAGCCTTGCCCTTTCTCAAAAAAGTTCGCAGCTCTTGCCTCCTCGCCCGTGAGTCGTAAATTGAGGGCTTGTTGATAGGGTGTTTTGAGGATGACGCTTCCAGGGCACGCATCACGGATATCAATATCTCCTAGTTGCTCTTTAGAAGAGAGTTGGGCAAGATAAATACCGGTGATACCTGCTTTCGCAGTCTCGGTCGCAACTGATTGCATCAAGACGAAGAGGTCGTCATACACAGGATCGTGTTTCGGGAGACGTGTCATACGGGCAAGAGCTAACGCTTCATCAACTACAAAGGTGATCTTGAGTCCACTCAAAGGAGTTTCTTTGCCTGCAAAGCGAGCATCAATTTCCGTGTTCAGAGCTTTCACCACACGAGCAATGTCCTTTGGCTCACGTCCAGCGACAGGCAAAGCTAGAAAGCCAGCGTGTGCTAGGGCCGGAATACGAGCCGTGAGCGATGTTTCAGGAATGTTGAGATGCGGATCAATCACCATGAATACGGTATCGCCCTTTGCGGCTTCTTGTGCCATCCAATTGGAGACGAGTGTGCTTTTGCCACATTGCATCCCTCCAACAAGGAACAGCGTTTGGCGAAGTTCCACTCCACCACGAAGAGGCTCCACGCGTTTCTCATGCGAGGATGGCTCATCAACGAGTTCCCATCCATAGAGAATGTCACGTTGCCCAGGTGCAATATCTCCACACACCATGCTTTCGGCAAAACTTGGAATGCTTTTCTCGTGCGAAACAAACTCTTTCGGTGAAGGCAGGGCTGGTTGGTCTTTGGAAGCATGCGTCACAATATGAGGCGCGTAGTGCTGTGGCACAGGCTGCATGACCACCCCTGGTTGTGGTTGAGAAAATGTGCCATCGTCGTTGAGATATGCCGGGTAGTTTGGGGTACCGGGATCAGGCGCGAAGACGTGCATCCGCATATAGTGACGTTTAAGAAACAATCTCATGTATCCAAATGCACCATAGACTCCGATTGCCATAAGACACAGGAGAAACAGGACAAACGCAACGCCCAAGAGCGGTGCAAGGCGAGCGAGGATATCAGCAGCATGGAAGACAACAATGCTCGCAGGAACCAGAATAAGAAAACCGACAATGAGACAGAAACTGACAAGGAGGATTTGTGCATTGGAGAAGAGCAGATATCGAGAAGCATGTGCTGGAACGACTACATTGCTGTCCCGATGCTCTCTCTCATCCACCGTGTCATGAGGAGATGAGTGCATACCTCACCTCACATGAGAGTGTGCTTACATGGAACATCTCTCGCCAATACATATGGTGAAACATCATAGAGAAATTCATCTGCTGAATGTCACTCTCCTTTCTTGTACGAGAGCGCGGATGGTGTTTGTAGCAACCATTCTGGAACGTTCTTTCATCAGTATTAAGAATGTTCTACGTAAGAAAACAGTATTGTCAGATCAAGAAGAGCGAATGCATTGTCTTGGACTCTCTCGCTCTTCTTGGTCGTGTTGTTGATTTTTACTCCTTTCTTGATGCTCCGATCTCACAATAGGATGACTGATATCCTGTCGGAGCGTCCTCTGGCTGACCACAGGTAGGCCGGGGACCAGTTCACGCCGCCGATGAAGCGGTACGGTGCCCTCTATCATGAGAACCCCCCCTTCTCTAGAGGGCTGATTCTTACCCACATTTTACACATGGATGGCGTGAAATGGCCTGGAAAGCCAAGTCGTATACCAGGTGTTTCATAAACTCTTCCATCTTGTAGCGCGCTACAAGCGAGCTAAAAAAGATGTGGGTAAGAATCAGCTCTAGAGGGAGAGGGTGTATCGAATGACAAAGATCGAAACTAGCGCATTCACAAGCATTGTTGGGACGATAAGGGTCGAAGTGACTCCAACACCTGTTTGTTCAAGAACGTGTTCAAAAGAGAATAATCTGATTAAAATTACCAAATTCAAATTTGGTAATTTTATCTAATTACATAGCAAGCGTATCATAGGAATAGGTGGCTGTCAAGAGAATGGGCGAAGGAAAAGAAAGAACCAAAACCATGCATGATATAATGAGGACGTTTTTTATATCTGCGTGAAGGGAACGTGCTCTCGTGCCTCTTTCATCAACGATATCTCAAACAATGAAGACATCGTGGGTACGAGAAAACGAGATGAACGTGTTCCACTTCATCATCTTGGGGGGAAGAAAAAGTATGCGAGGACCAACACGCGAGGAGATACTGAACACTCCTCCACCTGCACTCCGAATGAGTAGTAAGACAACGCAGGCATACTTGGAGATGCGACGGAAAATTCTGACAGGCGATTATGCGGTAGACGCTTTGATCGTCCCGAAGCAGATGGAAGAGAGCTATGCGATTAACAATACTTCGACCCAAATGCTCCTTATGCGTCTCGCCAACGAAGGGTTAGTGAGGGTCTTGCCCATTCGAGAACGGTCTTGGCCTAATAATGCCTCGCTGAATGAATATCGTGTGGCAGACCTCACAGGAACACAGAAAGTCCTTGCTCTTCGTCAACACGCTCTACTTCCCGCTCTGCATGGGGATGGGCAGGGAACAAACAAGGAAATATTACTCCTCAAAATCCAATATGCAGATGCCGAAATTGCGTCTCTCCTTCAGATGATAGAGGGTGAGAAGGTAGTTGTTTTTCGTGAACGCGAACGTTCTGCACAGGAGAGTGTCACAGTCATCAGCGATATCTATATACCCTTCTGGTTTGCCGAGATGCTTCCAGAACTCGAAAAACCACAGGCTGATGTGTACGATCTCATGCGACATGTGGGAAAACATCCGACAACGTGTATCGAGACTGTTGATGTGGTACAAGCTCACAGCATCGAACGCGTTCTCTTTGAGTTGTCTCCTGATGATCCAGCACCCTTGCTCAAAATGCAACGACTCACGTTTGATGAGGAGAGTCATCCTCTAGCAGCGCAGTTTCTGACCATCAAGGCAGAGAACTACCGCTTACAGTATTCTTTTTCACTTGCCGCTCCAGACGAAGTAACATCATAAGTCGAAGAGCACTATACTTACTCATAGCTGGAGGTACGTGTTTGGGCACTCCCTCGTTACGGTTAAAACTAGCATTTCCGTAAAAGAGAAGCATCATACAGGAAGAGCTTCGTATTAGCAGAGGAGAAGGCTTCATCACACCCTTGGCATGGTTCAATTGCCGTTGTTTGAGTTTCCGTCAGAAGGAACCCCAGGGACAGCAAGCACGTTCCAGACTTCATCTTGTGTCGAGGAGAAAACCCAGTTAAGCACTTTTGCGGTGCCTACTTCCCTCGTACTTGTTCCGGTAGGGATTCGCCCCAAGGTAAACATTGCGTCGTGCAAACTCCTCTGGCGTTGTCTCACGTAACTCTTGCTGTACTTCGTCCAAGTCCGCCGCCAGGTGGTAGTACCACGGCTCAGACAACTGGTAGCGTTCCTCCATTGCCCACGCTGGGCATTCGAGGGCGTAGGTGTGGCAGAGGTACTCCACTGAGGCCGCACAAAACACGGCCCATTGAAACAGGACCGCCGAGATGTCTGCTGGTACCTTGATGGGATCGCGCACCAGCTCCGCGCGGAACATTCGATATGCACCAAAGAACTGATGCATCAGTTTGCCAAGTGGAATCCACGGGTCTTCACCGGCACAGATGTCCACAAATGAACGCGCAAACGTTTGAAACGGAGCCGTGATCACGGATCGTTCTTCGTCCATATGGGTCGAGTCCTTCCTTTTTCTGATGATTCTACCATATCTTTCGCTTTGTTCGCGGATCAGACGAGACCCATTAATTGGATTCGCTTGCCGATGGGCTACTGCCGTCGTAACGCAAAACTTCATTGTGAAAGCGACGTAAAGTGTCTACTCTGTGACCGCTTTGCCATTGGGAAAGAGGACCTTCCACGATTACAACAGATGCAAGAACGCTTCATCAAACTTGGTCTCAAGATGAAGGCTGACGTGGTGACCGCGCAAATACAGCACTTAGAACTGCTATCAGGCAATAGCTCAAGCAACTTTATTCCCACTCATTCAATTACTGTCACTCGTACATCTTGATGAAATTCATCTGCTTTCAGCAGGCTCAGGATCACTAGACGAAGCCTGCTGAGAGACCTGACGATTGGTAACAACTGAAAACACGACGCTGTTGTAGAAACAGAGAAACCAAAGACTGACTTCAGGATGTGCAGCCGAACATGCGTAAATGCATTGAAACACCTCTCCGTCGCCAACGGTAACAAAAGGTGCTCCTAGTTGCAGAAGAACTTGAATTGTTGTCTCGAATTGTTGAAGATCACCTTGAATACGCATGACTTCAAACTGCGAGTATTGAGGAAGTTTCCTTCCAACGTAGTACTGATACAACCCACGAGTCATCATGCCAAGGATATCTGTGACCCGTTCGAGAGGAAGATTCATTTCATATGCCCATTCTCGAAAAATACCAGAAACGGTGTGTAGTCTTACGTATCGGCCATTGGAAAGAGCGTGTTTAGCCGCCGGAGATTGGTTACGTGAAACTGCTCGCTTGAATTTCTCCCACAGTTGCTGAACGATGGGATGCTGAGCACTATGCATATCCATGAACAACATGTCCCGAAGATAGATATCGTTCCCCGATTTGAGGATATTATTGTACCGTTCGCAGGCATATATTGTAGGAGTATCACTGGGACATTTACCAGCAAAGAGGCATTGTGGGATGACGTGATCTTCACTCAATTGGGTAATTTTTCCACAATACCCACATATACCCTCTTTTTTTCCACGTTTCGCTCTTCGTTTCTTCACCACGTTTAGCCCATCTTTTCTCACTAAAATTAGTCTATATATCTTATCAGATGAGCCTATCCTTGACAAATTTTTCTCCATATAACAGGCAGAGGAAGATAGACAAAGAGTCTTCCCTCAAAGGAGCGCCAGAACTGGACATCCACACGTGGCGCATCATCGTAGTAGTATTCTGCGGCATCGTCATTCATCCAATCGGGCGGCAAGTGATGTGCCACCGCAACATTGGTCATGGCCTAACGAAACTCCGCAGCGTAGGGAACGGTACTCTGTAAGCTCCCCACGCTCACATGCTCAACTGTCGTTTGGAGCACCTGCTCAGGCGTAGGGCGTCTCATCCCGATAATCAAGGCAAATCAATATCTTCGGTAAAGTTACGCTCCTGCTGAAGCATGAGGTATGCCCCACCAGTGATAACGAAATGATACGGTGTTGCGACACCCAATGCCCTAACTCACGGGCCAAGACCTCAAGGTACTGCTCAATTTGCTGTGAGTTGTCCATTCTTTTCGATTTCTCCTAAGCTTTGCATTCGCGCTCATCATGCTCTCTTCCTACTCCGATATCAAGAGGTGGAGGCGATGAGCAAGTGAACCATGTCGTGTGTCAGGTGCTTTACGGAAGCAGAAAGACGCATGCCTGTCCCATACCTGACATTGGCATGATGCGGTTCGCGGGCCGAGATCTCTCCATCTATTCTTTCACAGGGGAAGCAAAAACGGAATGTCTCCACGTCTTGGTCCCAAATCAGAACTCGTCTAGCGACGACTCACTCATCCTGCGCTCTCAACGTCACATGCGCCTGTTAAACACTGCCTCGGTCTTTCAATGGTGACGCTTTCCACAGGATACCAGCAGTCCCAACCACGAAGCAGTGCTTGTAGGTGCCCCTTCTTGCTTTTTCTGACAGCCATCACTTGTGCTCCTCCACAGCGTACTCGTGTACACTGATGGTACGCTTGCTCCCACAGTGCGGCCTTGATCTCTTCAAGATTTGTTGACTGCATGGCTCCCTCCTTTCGAATGCAGAGCGGGTGCTAGTGCTGTAAGGGTGAACAAAGGGGCATATGGAGCTGGTGGACGAAAGAAGATGTAGAGATCGACGAGGAGGTCCGTGGCGAGTTCGAGTCTCACGAGTATCACACCTACACGGATCGTAGGTGATCTGCGAGAAAAGTATACCCATTTTGCCCAACGATCTGGCTCACAAAAGTGCTTATTTTTCCGCAACGAGGGAGTGCCCAAATACGTACCCCCAGCTATGAGTAAGTATGGAAGAGCAGAGAGTCCTCTTATGAGAAAAAGAGAGTATACACCGTTTTCTTGGTGCCATGTTCCCTTGTCATGCGAGAAACCCCTATACACTCAAGCGTGCTATCTTTTCCCGTGTTTTTCCCATGTTTTCCCCGTGTTTCACCCACGTTTCACCCACCTTCATTGGGTATAGTATGAGTGTTGAATGATGAATAGCCGAAGAGGTGTATTCATTAAGACCTTCTCTCTGGTAGCAATGCCGCCGTACTGTTCCCTTTCCTATGAGGTTGAGCGGGACGACCATCACGATCAATAAGTGTTTCGGCTCTTGATGATCGCGTGATGAGTATAACGGAATGCAGGATGTATCTCTGCGTCGGGCGTCATCTCTGACACCTTCACTCACCTGCAGAACCTCGTCAAGAGTATTCTCTCCGACCCGTTGGACTCGTATTGTCGTCTTTGTACAACGTGTTTCTTTTCTTATCCCATGATTGGAGACATTTTTCGTACATGTTGCTTCTTGCTCATGTACAGTGTTTGCTTGAAAACAATATATTGTGTAGCGGTGCCTTCTTCCCCTTGTTAAAGACGTGACAACATCTGTCCATCGCTTCAGGGAGAAAAGACACCATTTTGTTCTGACGAAAGCTCCTCCTCTTATGGCTCACGCAGCCATGAGAGGGGGATTCTTTGTTTTTCATCAGAAGGTCAAATGTGATGAACAGAAAACGCCATTCGGTGCAGTTGCTGAGGAAGGAGGTGGTATGTCCACAGTAGCTACCTCTCTTGGGCACATACAGGACTTAACAGTGTATCACACAGCTTTGACGGCGAACAGTATGGGGATCAGCGTTGTCCCCGTTCCGCCAAATGGGACGAAATGCCCACGCGTCAAATGGAGGGTGTATCAACAGCGTCGGGCCACCCTTGACGAGATGAGACGTTGGTTTGTGGGTTCCCAGGACGGAATTGCCTTTATCACTGGGTCAGTCAGTGGTGGGTTAGAAGTCTTGGATTTTGATACTCATGACATCTTTGCACAATGGAGTGAACAGATGCGTGCTGAAGGGTTGGGAACACTTCATAGCCGACTCACGAATGGCTATCTGGAAGCAACGCCGAACGGCATCCACCTGCTCTATCGCTGTCGCGACGTGGAATGCAACCAAAAGCTGGCACACCTTCCAGCGGATGAACCACACCGCTTGAAAACCGTGATTGAAACCCGTGGAGAGGGCGGGCTAGTTGTCGTTTCTCCATCACGCGGAGGGGTACATCCTAGTGGAAAGCCCTATGTCTTGCTACAAGGAAGTATTCCAACTATTCAGACGATCAGCTCTGCAGAACGCCAAGCTCTGTTCACGATTGCACGAAGGTTCGATGCCATCCCACCACCTGCACCATTCGTGCCCTTGCATACAGCGTCGTCGAAACAGGACTTGCCTCGTGAGACTCGTCGCCCTGGCGATCTCTACAACGAACGGGTTTCGTGGGTAGAAGTGCTGGAGCCACATGGCTGGACACTGCTTACGAGTCGTGATGGAGAGGACTACTGGCAACGCCCAGGCAAAGAGGGACCAGGGGCGAGTGCTACCACCAATTATCGTGGCTCGGACCTGCTCTACGTCTTCTCGACCTCAACCGTGTTTGAGGCGAGTCGTGGTTATTCCAAGTTCACGGCCTACGCCATCCTTGAACATAGTGGGGACTTCTCTGCGGCAGCAAAAGCCCTTGTGCAGCAAGGCTATTGCGATGTGATATAGGAGTGGAAACGCCACTTGAATGCTTTCCTCATCCATTCCCATGTTTTCCCGTGTTTTTCCTCTGTCCCTACCATGTTCTTCCCATGTTGCTCCCGCCCTCATCGACTACGATTGCAGGAGATGAGGGCATTTCATGATGAATGACCTATGTTACGAAACTACCGATGCATTGCACGGAACAATTGCACCAAGACAGGCTGATCGAAGGAGCCTACATTCTACAAGAAAGAAAAGTGTTTGTGTCAAGAGAACGTGAACGAGAATACACATGGCGCGATGAAGAACGGCTACCACGTTGGATGTGGCATGCAGCGCGAACGGAGTGGGATCGTGACGATCCAGAGGAACAACAAGAGAGACAAGAAACGTTTGCTTCCCTCATACGCAATGAGTATCTGACACCACAATTACAGGAGACCGTACAACAGATGAGTGTGGCACTTACCCAGATGCGTCAGGACGCACGCAAGATGCAGACAACGAAACATCACGCGTGGAATGGCAGGCTCCTTTCTCACACAGATGATAGCTTTACCTATCAATGTTCCACGAAAATGCCTCATCAGATGCAAAAACAGGCAAGCATTGCCGTTCTCTGCGATGACACGAAGCAGGAATGGCTTGAAGGACGCATCACAGACATAACCAAAACCACAGTGTCTTTTGCGACTCGAACGGTGATTCCTTCGTCTCTGTTGAAACAGTTTACTTTGATTGAAGACACGGATTGGTTGCTCAAACGGCAACAGGAGGTCTTAACCTCTTGCTTTGGTGAGACGAAAGGTCAGCTATCCGCGAAAGTCTTTGGATATCTGCCTGCTCGGTACCAATTGGTTCCGCTCGAAGGAATGCTTGAACCGTTTGCGCCAAACGAGCAGCAGCAACAAGGTATTGCTCACATACTGGGAAGCGAGGTTACAATGATCGTTGGTCCAGGGGGAACTGGTAAATCGTATGTGTTGACAAACGCTGGACGGCTTCTCCTTCAGCAAGAATCACAGTCGATCTTGCTCACGAGCCATACCAATATTGCTACAGACCATCTCTTTGTAGAGATGGTAAAAACACTCGAGGAAAGTGGTGATGAACGTGCGCTGCGCTTGCTTGCTGAAGGGCGTATCGTGCGTTCCGGTACACCACACGAGGAGTGTTTGCAGGAAGGTGGAGCGTACTTCCGCTTGACGACGGCGGCTATCGCCCAACAGCGTCTAGGACCACAATTTGTCAGCGAGCATGCACAATTGCAACAGCGTTTGCAGGAAGTTGTGCAACTGTTGGAAATCAGCAAACACAAGAAGGACCTTCCTGAAGTGCAAGAGGAGAAGGCCCACATTGAGGATCAGCTTCGTGTCTTCAAGACGCGAGTGGGACACCGACTCACATGATGGGTTACTCATGTTTACAGCTTTCGTTGCGATAAAATATGCCTGGTTGGGTGAGCTATCTGGCCCTACAAGCTTCTTTGGCTGATAGGAACCAGCTTTTTTATCGCAAAGGATACTTTGAATATGTGTTACCACTCATAAGAGTCGGTGTCGCGAGTGGCGAAGATGAAGGCGAAGGTGTTACAGCAGGCATCCCTCATCGCAGCAACCGGCACAGAGATGTACCTCAATCCGACGCTGCTCAAGCGTGTGTTTGATACCGTAATGGTTGACGAGATTTCAATGGTTCCACTGGTAGAGGTTCTACTCGTGGTCATGCATGCCACTCAGCGCGTGATCGTTGCTGGTGATCCAGAGCAACTAGACCCCATTTTCAAAACAGCGTGCAACGAGTATGAACGAACAAAGGTCATGCCAGAGGCGGTACAGTGGCTTGGACAAGACCTCTTTACCTATCATGGGGTGACGATTGAAGATGCTGAGAAGGGAAAGAAGGGATGCGTCCTGCTCACAGAACAGAGACGCACACATCCAATCATTCTGGCTCCATTAAATCGCTTCATATATGAAGGGGTGCTGACGAGTCATACACAAACATTCTCTGCTCCACCAATTGCACCACTGCCAGAATGTCCACTTTTGCTTGTTGATACAAGTATGGCGCAAGATTCCAAGACCAGGAAGCAGTCTTTGGGACAATCAAGAACGAATATCCACCATGTGAATGTGGTAATTACACTCGTTCCACAGATTCTCGCAACACTGCCGAAGCTATCGCCTTCGGCAAACCTCCATAAGCCAAGGATTGGTGTTCTCGTTCCATACCGCTCGCAAGTGCAACTCATTCGACAAGCACTCGCAAAAGCAGGGCTTGCTCAATACGTTCATGTGGGAACGGTTTATACAGTGCAATCATTGGAGTTTGAGGTGGTAATTTTTGATACGGTTGAGGCTCCATTCCTGGAGCCTCATTCATCCACCTTTGACAAAATACTGGATACGCGTGGCATGCCAACAAAGGCAAGCCGTTTGTTAAACGTCGGACATGGTCGTACAAAGCACAAGCTGATTTATATCGCACATCGTGACTATCTGAACCGATGTCAAATCATCAACTCCAAGGGGTATTCAGAGAAGCAACAACTTGTGGTTGAGTTAGTCAACTGGGCGTATCGTGAGGGACATATCAGTTCCACGAAGATACTCGATCCATTGTTGGATGGAGAGGGCGAGGATAGCCTTTTGGCAAAGCGTGGAGAAAAGTAAAAATTATGTGTCTTCTCTCCTTAACTCCCATATGATGGATGCTGCACACAAGCAACAACAACATGCTCGATGATGCGTAACGTTTGAATGTGGACAAATGCACATGTGACTCCAGAAGCGGCAGAAAGAAAGGGAGCTGACGAGTACGTTGTTGTGTCGCTCCCACCTATAGCAGCATGTCCTTTTCTTAGGTTTCAGCTTTTTGTCATTGCTGTCGCTGGACTTTCCACTCCTCAATCTCCGATCGTAGCAATCGTTGGTCGCCATGCAAATAGATCGGGTGCAATTTGCCATCAGCAATGAAGTCATAGACACTTTGCCAAGTCACTCCTACTTCTTGGGGTAGAGCTAAGTAAGCTGTCACCAGGGGCAGAGTAGCGGGTATAAACAAGATTAAAAGTATGAATGGGTTGTTAAAGCAACAGAGGTAGCTGTTGGCTATCTCGGTCGAGAGCAGTGCTTCCAGGGCTGTCCGCGTCGCTTCGGGGAGACGTGCAAGGGTTGCATCGTACAACTGTTGCTCAAACGTATGGGCAGCAGAACGGATCACACGAGTGAGGCGATCTGGGGTTGGAGCTTCCAAGTGCAAACGGCGGAACCAGGCATAGGCTTCCTCTCGCAACCGCTCTTCCTGGTGTTCTTGTGGGAAGACCTCATCAATCAGCCAGTGTTTCATCTGTTCCGCATCAGCAACCGTCGATTCACGGAAGTCAAGAAGCGTACGAATATCGGCCCGGTGGTCTTTGATGGTGCGACCTTGCCAATCGTACTGCAGATACACTTCTGGAGCGACCCCAATCTGGGTCGCGACAAATGAAATCACCACAGCAGGAACTTCATTTTTGAACATGGGGAAACGCCCTGCTCGCTGAAAAAATTTGAGCAAGACAGCAAATCCCAGGCGTGTTGCCCCAGTCTTGTTCCCGAGTTGGGCCAAATCCCAGACACTGAGCATCCAGTGTTCAAGTAACTCTTCATTTTCCCATTGTCTTTTCATAGATGTATTTCATCAAAACTCCTTTCATACGTGTGAGCGGGAGAGTTCCTACAATGGAGAGAGTTGGAACCAGCTGCTTACTGCTGACTATAGCAAATCAGGAGAGCATAGACAAAACAAGCGCAGAAAATAGGTGAAATGGGGTAAGTTCTCTTTCTCGTGAGCAGTGTATGGAACGTGGTAAGACTTCATGAAGATAGCATTGCTACATTTAGAAAGTGGGGAGGATACTGCTACAAAAGGCTTTTTCCCTCTTGTAAAGATTGTTCATCACTTTTTACGCTCAACAGTTTTTAGGAGAGACAACTCTTTTGCTCGTCTTGCAACGTCCTAGAAAACAAGAAAAACCTCTTGACAAAACTTATTTTGCATGTTAAAATAAGAGAGAAAGAAAGCTGCCAATCAGGAGAACTTCATGAAGTCGGCACTGACATCAACGGTTCTGGACATTCGACGGAACAACCGCTCGACAGTCCTTCGGCGCCTCTACCTGGGTCAGTCAATGAGTCGCCAGGAATTAAGTCAACATTCGGGCCTGAGTCCAGCTACGGTTACCAATGTTGTCGTTGAGTTGCTTCAGGAAGGAATCGTTCTCGAGTCGGGTATCGAGGCATCACAGGGGGGACGACCTCGTTCCATTCTGACTATCAATCCACACTTCGGATACATTCTCGGCGTGGAAGCAGGTGACACGTTCGTCCGTATCGAGATCTTTGATTTGACATTACATCTGCTCGGCTCCGTTGCGTATCCTCTGACTCTCAACGAAAGTCAACCAGAGCAGGTCGTGCAGTATATCCACCAGGGAATACAAGCGGTATTACACCAAAGAGATGTCACACACGAGAACGTGATTGGAGTAGGGATTGGCGTGGGTGGTCTGGTTGAAAAGGGATCAGCTTCCCTCCCCAGTTGGGGATGGCAAAGCTTTCCACTCGCTACTCTTCTCGAAGAGAACCTGCACATACCCATCTTTCTTGAGAATGCGGCGAAGGCCATGGCCCAGGCCGAGAGTTTATTTGGTGCAGGTCAGGGGTACGAGGATATAGCCGTCCTGCTTGTAGGGACGGGTATCGGTGCTGGCATCATTACCGATGGTTTTCTGTATCATGGTGCGAGCAATACCGCTGGAGAATGGGGACACACGACTCTCCAGCTTGATGGACGCCCATGCCGTTGTGGCAGTTATGGCTGCCTTGAAGCCTATGCTGGCGCATCAGGCATTATCGAGCGCTTGAGAGAAGTGGCACCCGAGAGTTCACTTTTGCAGTGGAACGACCAGGAGAGCACGATCTCCGCTCTTGTTGCGGCAGCACGGGACGGGAACTTGGCTGCAATCCAGGTGCTCAAAGATACCGCACACTATCTTGGTGCAGGCATCGCCAATCTCATTAATATTTTCAACCCACAACTGATTGTTTTGGGTGGATGGGCTGGTTTGGAAATCGGCGAGTACATTCTCCCAGAGCTTCGCCAATTCGTTGCGCGTTATGCTCTCAAACAGCCGTTCTCCGCCACCAGGATCGAGCTCAGCCAGCTCGGTCAAAATGCCACGGCGATGGGAGCAGCAGCACTTATCCTGGAGCACTTTCTTCTTACTGCTGGAAGGAACAGTCTGTCATCCTCTTAAACGAGAGGCACTGACTTTACCTAGAAGTGTCCTTGTAGGATCACATACTCTTTGTACAAAGAGACTATTTCTCTTCAAATATATGGAAGAGCGTATGTCCGTATTTAGTGACATATTATTAAGGAGATGATTAGAAGCACAGAGACAGAAATTTTACCGTGAAGCAGATATAAGGTCATCTTCCTTCACAAGGAACATGGAGGTGAAAATGGTATAATCCCAATAGTGTAACGTTTCCTGCTTCCATTGCAAGGAGCTTGGACAACGTATTTGAGTGATCACGCACTAAAAATGTCAGGAGAGCAACCACTCCAATCTCTGCTCTCCCTCCCTTCTCATGAGAAGGCAATTCTAAGGAGGCTTCAAATGATGCAGCTTTTCTCCTCGTTCCCCTGGATGCGACGTTTTGCATCCGGTTTCGCCATCGTCAGTGTCGCACTACTGGTCCTGGTCCCTCTCGCCGCCTGTGGTGGTGGGAGCTCAAGTTCGGGAACCAGCGGGACCTCCAGTGGTCCGGTGAACTTGACCTTCTGGTCCTGGGTGACCGGCATCGATAAGTCGGTCGCGCTGTGGAACCAAACCCATCCTAATATCCATGTCAAGTTGTCTAACGTAGGCTCAGGCCCGGTTGAATACAACAAGTTGTTTACAGCCATCAAGGCCAATAACGAGCCAGATGCTGCTCAAATCGAGTTCCAGGTCACACCACAATTCGAGACGACCGGCTCACTCGTCGACCTGTCCCAATACGGGGTCAACTCGCTGAAGAGCCAGTTTGCACCCTGGACCTGGAACCAGATGTCCCTGGGCAATGCGGTCTACGGCATACCAGGGGATACCGGCCCCCTGGCCTTGTACTACCGGGCCGACCTCTTCCAGAAGTATCATATTCCAGTACCCACCACCTGGGCGCAGTATGCCGATGATGCCGCCAAACTCCATGCCGCCGATCCGACTTCGTACATCACCGACTTTAACCCCAGGCAACCCGGATGGTTTACGGGGCTAGAATGGCAGAATGGCGCACGCCCATTCGGTGTCAGCGGTCAAGCCTGGAAAGTGTCCATCAATAACCCTCAAGCCCTCCAGGTCGCCTCCTACTGGCAAGATCTAATCAGCAAGAAACTCGTCAAGACCGAGCCGGATTTCGATAACGCCTGGTACCACGACCTACAGACCGGTGGGGTTGCCACCTGGATCAGCGCAGCGTGGGGTGCTGGCATCATCGAGTTAAACGCCCCTAAAACCGCTGGACTGTGGAAAGTCGCTCCTATCCCCCAGTGGCAGGCGGGTCAAACTCCCGTCAACGGGAACTGGGGTGGTTCAGCAAACGTGGTGTTCAAGAGTTCGAAGCATCCCAAGGAAGCCGCCGCGTTCGCCCAGTTCATCTATACCGATCCACAGAGCCTCGAGGCCATGATCAAGGGGAATTCGATTTATCCGGCCTACAATCCAGGCTTAACTTCGCCTCTGTTGACCGGCCCCGTGGCTTTCTTCGGCAATCAGAATACCGGGCAACTGTTCACGCAGGCTGGCACCCAGGTGGATCCTAATTTCGTGTGGGGGCCGTCGACGGAGCAGGTCTATAACGACATCGGAGACAATTTCGCCAACGCGGTCAATGGCCACGGCACTTTGAGCGATGGGCTCAATGCTGTGCAGCAGAGTACCGTCACTTACATGAAAAAGCAAGGCTTTAGTGTCACCACCTAGCGCGCAGACCAGTAATTCGGTACTCGTTCTACCAGCCTCGCTCGCAGAATGAGGAACCAAGCCGCCAGAGCGTCGTTCATGATCAGCGGATGCCGTGCTCACTTTCATGGCCCCCGAAGGGGCCGTGAAGGAGCGGCACATCGCAGGAAGTATTAGCTCGAAGAGGAGAATGAACCTATGGCTCTCAAGATCACCTCACTCGATTCCGTTCCCGCCCGTCCATCGCGACCCATCTGGGCTTTGCGGCCCAAGGACAGGGCCCCCTATCTGTTTCTCATGCCGTTCGTCGTGTTGTTCATCCTGTTTTATATCGTGCCCATTCTCTACGCCATTGAGCAAAGTTTGTTTCAGTCTCAGCGCAATGGATTGGGACTGGGAGTGGCCACGACCAGCTTCAACGGCCTGGGCAACTATCTGGATGTCGTGCGAGACCCCAACTTCTGGGCCAGCATCGGCCGGGTCCTGCTCTACGGCATCGTGCAAGTCCCGGTCATGCTCATCTTATCTCTCCTGCTGGCCCTGCTGCTGGACTCGGCGGTGGTGCGCTTGAAAGCCTTTTTCCGCGTGGCCTTCTTTGTGCCCTTCGCCATTCCCGGCATCATCGCCGCCCTCTTGTGGGCCTTCTTCTACCAACCCGTCTTCAGCCCCATCGATAAGGGCTTCCAGGCTCTCGGCTTACCGGCACCCGATTTCCTGGGACCGGGCACCGTCTTGTGGTCGATTGCCAACATCGCCACCTGGACCTACACGGGCTACAACATGCTCATCATCTTCGCCGCCCTGCAAGCCATTCCCGGCGAGATCTACGAGTCCGCCCGCGTCGACGGCTGTACGGGCTGGCGGCTGGCCTGGAACATCAAAATCCCGCTGGTGGGTCCGGCCCTGATCCTGACCTGCATCTTCTCCATCGTGGGAACCCTGCAACTCTTCTCGGAACCCCAGGTGCTCTCGGCGATCTCCAACAACATCTCCACGTCCTACACGCCGGTCTTCTACGCCTACACCACGGCCTTTAGCAACAACAATTACTTCTACGCCGCAGCCCTCTCGGTCGTGTTGGCGGTCATCACCTGTATCTTCTCCTTTAGCATCTTACGCGTCACCCAACGCCAATCAGGAGTGTAACCGTTATGAGTCAACAAACCGCCTCCGTCCCGCTGGCACCTGCGCGGGAACGGGCGATCCCTAGCCACGCGCACCCGCGTCGCTTCAACCCGGCCAGTGTGGGAGTGATGACCGTCCTGCTCATCTTCACGCTGTACTTTCTGATCCCCTTTTTCTGGTTGGTGATCTCGGCGACCAAGAGTCAGGCCGATTTGTTCGGCACCTTCGGGCTGTGGTTCGCCCCCAACTTCAATCTGTTCACCAATCTACAGGAACTCTTTACCTACAACAACGGCATCTTTGGACGCTGGTTGCTCAATACGCTGCTCTACGCTGGAGTGGGTAGTATCGTCGGGACATTCCTGGCGGCGATGGCGGGCTATGCGCTGGCCAAATTCGTCTTCCGCGGGCGCAGCCTGGTCTTCTCGGTGATCTTAGGCGCCATCCTGGTACCTGCAACGACCCTGGCCCTTCCCCTCTACCTGATGATGAGTGCAGTGGGACTCACCAACACCGTCTGGGCAGTGCTCTTGCCCAGTCTGGTCAATCCGTTTGGCGTCTATCTGGCGCGCATCTACGCGGCCTCCTCGGTGCCCGATGAACTGTTGGAGGCGGCCCGCATCGATGGGGCCAACGAGTTTGACACCTTTCGGATTGCGCTCTACCTGATGACGCCCGCGCTGGTGACGGTCTTACTCTTCGGGTTTGTGGGCATCTGGACGAACTTCTTTCTGCCGCTGGTCATGTTCAGCGACCCCACGCTCTTTCCGGTCACGGTGGGCTTGCAGAGCTGGAACGTGACGGGGAGCAATGCGGGAGCCAACTCGCAGACGATCTACAACCTGATCGTGACTGGGGCTTTGGTCTCCTCGATCCCGCTGCTGATCGGCTGTATCATCTTGCAGCGCTTCTGGCGTGGTGGACTGGGTGCTGGCAGCGTCAAAGGCTGAGTGCATTGACATGATTGTGGAGCATGGAGAACGATGGAAGGACGCACGCTTGTGCGTTCCTTCCACCACGGTGGGAGGTCTAAAGGCTTCTATGCCACATTCTGGCACGCGTACAGATGAAGATGGAGATAAGGCGTCACCATTACCACATTCTATGCGTTCCGTAAAGGAAGGAAAAGATGGACAACAGGAGTCCTCACACACCCGAATCAGGACCTACACACGAGTGGCCGTGGCTGAACACATCGCTCCCCCCAGATGAGCGGACCGCTCTGCTGCTCGCACGAATGACGCTGGAAGAGAAGGTTGGCATGGTTCATGGCCATTCCAGCGATGCTTATTCTATTGCGCCAACCACTCGATTGGGCATTCCTGCGCTGGTCATGACCGATGGCCCTACTGGTATCACAGCAGGCAAGGCTACCGCTCTTCCCGCTCCCATTGGGCTGGCGGCAACGTGGGATCTCGCCTTAGCCAAGCAGTATGGCAACCTACTTGGCAGCGAGGCGCAAGCGACCGGGCACAATGTCTTTCTAGGTTCATGCATGGACATCGCTCGCGTCCCCGTAGATAGTCGTCTGTTCGAGGCACTAGGAGAGGATCCGATCTTAACGGGGCAGATGGCTGTTCGCTCCATCCAGGGTGTCCAGCACTACCCGATTGTGGCTACTGCCAAGCACTACAATGTCAATGTACAGGAAGAGAACCGCCTTGAGGAAGACGTCCGGCTCGACGAGCGCACACTGCAGGAGATCTACACCTTACCGTTTGCAATGGCTATACACGATGGTCACGTCGGTGCCGCTATGGGTGCATATAACAAGGTGAACGGCATCTATGCCTGCGAGAACCGCCACTTGTTGACCGAGGTCCTCAAACCGCAACTTGGCTTTACTGGCTGGGTGATGAGCGACTACGGAGCGACGCACAGCACTGTGGAGGCTGCGAACGCGGGTTTAGATCAGGAGATGGCCACCGCCGTGTTCTTCGGCGACCACCTGCTGCAGGCAATTCAAAAGGGGCAGGTGAGCATAGCTACCCTTGATGACAAAGTACAGCGTATCTTGCGCACCATGTTCTCGCAGGGGCTCTTCGATCATCCTGTCCAGGTGAGGCCGCTCCCTGTGCAGGAGCACGGACAGGTAGCAAGGGAGATCGCAGGTAAAGGGATCGTACTGCTGGAGAACGCTGGTGAGTTGCTGCCCCTGTCAACCCAGGAACTGCACTCGGTGGCCGTCATTGGGGGTGATGCCGATTACAACATAGCAGGGGGAGGTAGTTCTTTCGTGAAGCCGACATACGTTATGAGCATCCTAGAAGGCATCCGCCGGCGTGTAGGAGAGGATGTCCGAGTGGAGTATGCGGAGGGCGTAGACTCGCCGTCTGCGGCCAACTGGCTTCCCGGCCCCCCATTGGTGCCGTCGTCTGTGCTGACACCGAGCGGCTCTGGGCCAGAAATCCACGGGCTGCATGCCGAGTACTGGCCGAACACGCGCTTCGAGGGCGAACCAAGTCTGGTACGTACCGACAGGCAGGTAGCACTCAACCTCGGCCTCTTCAACTTGAGCAGCTTCAATGCATCCTCGCTGAAGACACCTGAGGAATTCAGCAATGCCATCTCCGTTCGCTGGACGGGCAGCATCACCGCACCGACAACTGGGAACTACATCCTGTCTCTCACTCACCTAGGGACAGCTCACCTGTATCTTGATGACCAACTCCTCATCGACGATCCAGGCATTACGCTGATAACGCAGTCAGTAGCACTGCACCTGGTTGCCGATCAGCCCCGTATACTGCGCATTGACTACGCTGCCGACCGACCAGAGCAATATACACCCGTTCCAGGGGCACTTTCCATTTCTGCTCTGATTGGGAGTAAGGTGCTTCTGGGTTGGGAGCATCCAGACGACGCAGTTGCCCCTGCGATGCAGGAAGCCGCTGCCCTTGCCGCCCGGTCGGATGTGGCAATCGTCGTCGTCCGGGACTATAGGAGCGAGCATGCCGACCTGCCCAGCCTGACATTATCCAATGAGCAAGACCTGCTCGTACGGACGGTTGTTGCCGCCAATCCACGCACCATCGTAGTAGTGGCCAGTGGAGGACCAGTTCTGATGCCCTGGCTAGCCACGGTTCCGGCAGTGCTAGAAAGTTGGTACGGCGGTCAGGAGCAAGGGAATGCTCTGGCCGATGTCCTCTTCGGCGACGTCAATCCGTCGGGCAAGTTGCCGATCACCTTCCCGCATAACGATCACAACACACCGATTTCTTCACCAGAGCAGTATTCCAGGACAGCGAGCGTCACCCACTTTAGTGAGGGTCTCTTTGTCGGCTACCGAGGCTACGATCAGTTCGGGATTGAGCCACTCTTCCCGTTCGGCTATGGACTCTCCTACACCAGCTTCGCGTACTCGCAGCTCCAGGTTGCGTCCGAGGCAACGGACGGTACAAGGCCCATCCAGGTGAACTTCACACTCACGAATACCGGTACACGTGTGGGCACCGAGATTGCCCAGGTCTACCTCGGCTTGCCTACAAGTACAGATGAGTCCCCCAAGCGATTGGTGAGTTGGGCAAAGGTAGAACTGAAGCCTGGTGAGTCCAAGGAGGTACGTGTGACGCTGGACCCGAACTCGGCATCGCACCCGCTGTCCTACTGGAGCGTTAGCAGGAATGGTTGGGAGATTGCGAGTGGTGAGTACACGGTGTACGTGGGAGCCTCTTCACGAGACATCCGCCTCACGAGCACCCTGCACGTCCACCATACAGAGAAGGAGTAATGGGTTTTGCATGATGTAGAAGAACTGCTCAGTCAAATGACCGTGCAGGAAAAAGTCTCGCTGCTGGCTGGCACGAATGACTGGTATACGGTCCCTGTTGAGCGACTGGGTATCCCTGCCTTAAAGATGACCGATGGCCCCAATGGAGCCCGTGGGGCGGGAGGTTTCTCCAGTGGAGTGAAGGCGGCCTGCTTCCCGGCAGAGATTTCACTTGCCTCAACGTGGAACACGGACCTGCTTGAGCGTGTTGGACAGGCACTGGCACGTGAAGCGAAACTGAAAAGTGCTCAGGTGCTCTTAGCTCCAACCGTCAATATTCAACGCTCACCGCTCGGTGGACGTAACTTTGAATGTTTTTCCGAAGACCCCTACCTGACGGCTCGCTTAGCCATAGCTTATATTACAGGCTTGCAGCGCGAGGGAGTAGGTGCTTCAATCAAGCATTTTGTGTGTAACGACGAAGAGTTTGAGCGTTTCAGTGTTAGTTCTGAAGTGCGCGAACGAGCACTACGCGAAATTTATTTGCAGCCATTTCATGCTGCGGTGCGTGAGGCTCAACCCTGGACGGTTATGGCAGCTTATAACCTTGTGAATGGCATTCCCGCCTCGGAAAACTCCTTGCTTTTGACAAAGATTCTCCGAGAGGAGTGGGGCTTTGATGGCGTGGTGGTGTCCGACTGGTTTTTTTCGGTCAAGAGCACAGCCGCATCTGTCAACGCCGGACTCGATGTAGAGATGCCATCTCCCATCTTTCGTGGCAAGAAGTTGCTTGAGGCCGTCGAGCGAGGGGAGGTCACACAAGACACTCTTGACACCAGCGTCCGGTGCCTCTTGCAGCTTCTGGTCAAAGCTGGTCTTTTCGAGCGCACAGAAGTCTTGCCAGAGCAGGATACGGACCTGCCGGAGCATCGCGCATTGATTCGGGAAGCGGCGGCAGAGGGATGCGTCCTCCTCAAGAATGAGCAGAATATCCTCCCTCTTCAGCAGAAACAGCTCACCTCAATTGCCGTCATTGGACCGAATACTCAGGTGGCACAGATCATGGGTGGAGGGAGCGCACAAGTCAATGCTCACTATGCGATTACCCCTTTTGATGGCATTATGGCGAAGGTCGGGGATTCCGTGAGAGTGCAGTACGAACAAGGCTGCACGAATTACAAGTTGCTTCCTCTCGTACAAAGTGAGCAGCTTCTTGCTGGCACCGAAGGAACAACACCTGGCTTTGCCGCGACCTATTTTAACTCGCCCAATCTTGAGGGTCCTCCTATCTGGCAGGAGACACACCCGAAATCAGAGTTTTCCTGGTTCGGGGAAGCTCCAACAGGCGTCAACCTCCAGCAATTCTCGCTTCGTGCGACGGCTCGTTTTACGCCTTTAGAGACGGGCACGTACACATTTGGCTTGATGAGTGTAGGACTCAGCCGCCTCTTGATTGAAGGACGTGAGCACATCGACAACTGGACACGGCAGTCGTTTGGAGGAGACTATGTTGGCATGGGGAGTACGGAAGTTCAGACGACAGTGACCTTGGAGGCGAACCAGACATATCTCCTGACACTCGAATTTGCCAGGAGCGATACACCTATTGCTGCTCTTCATCTGGGATGCCTTCCCCCTGTTCCTGCTGATGCTCTTGAGCGTGCAGCGCGTCTCGCGGCAAACTCGGATGTCGCAATCGTGTGTGTAGGCTTTGGAGGCGAATGGCAGAGCGAAGGCTTTGACCGTCAAAGTCTCGCCTTACCGGGCAAGCAAGACGAACTCGTTGAGCAGGTAGCGGCTGCGAATCCACGCACTATCGTGGTGCTTAACACTGGCTCGCCCATCACAATGCCCTGGCTTTCGTCGGTAGCAGCAGTGCTACAGGCGTGGTATCCCGGTCAGGAATGTGGCAATGCCATTGCCGATGTGCTCTTTGGAGACATCACCCCTTCAGGAAAACTTGCTCAAACCTTTCCGTTACGTTTGGAGGATACTCCCACCTATCTCGACTTCCCAGGCGAAAATGGCAAAATTTACTATGGAGAAGGCTTGTTCGTCGGGCACCGTTTCTATGAGAAGAGAAAGATTGCGCCTCTGTTTCCCTTTGGTTTTGGCCTCTCCTACACTACCTTTGCCTACAGCTCGCTCTCATTGAGTGCCAAGGAGATCGGCCCAGACGATAGCTTACGGGTGTCGGTCGAGATTACCAACACGGGGCAACAAGTGGGCAAAGAAATCGTGCAACTGTACATACGAGATCAGCACGCGAGCTTGCAGCGGCCAGAAAAAGAACTCAAAGCCTTCGCTAAGGTGCAGCTGGAACCAGGTGAGCGCAAGACAGTCACACTCTCAATTGGACGTGATGTGCTATCCTACTACGATGACCTAGCGCACAACTGGGTTGCTGAGGCTGGAGAGTTCGAGGTGCTCATTGGTTCGTCGTCACAAGATATCCGGGCACGTGCCATGTTCGCACTCACGACATCGAGTCACTGACATTCTTGAGAGGAAGACATCGTTGCGAGTTCTTGAGTCATCATAGGATAATTCGTTGCTAAAGAGTGCTCGTGTTTTCCTGGTACACTGAGAAAGAAGGAGTCTACGATGGAGATCACTTTCCCCCCCACATTCCTCTGGGGCACCGCAACCGCCTCCCACCAGGTAGAAGGTGGCAACGTCTACAACGATAATTGGGTGCTTGAGCACGTGCCTGGCACCCCTTACAGCGAGGCATCGGGCGATGCCTGCGACCACTATCACCGCTACCCTCAGGACATCGCCCTGCTCGCCAAGCTAGGCTTCACGCTCTATCGCTTCTCACTAGAATGGTCACGCATTGAGCCGGAAGAAGGCGAATTCTCGCTGGCAGAGCTCGACCATTACCGACGCATGCTGGCGACATGCCATGAGCACGGTATTACTCCGATGGTCACGTTCCACCATTTCACCTCGCCACGTTGGCTGGCTGCCTCTGGCGGCTGGGAAGCGCGGGAGACACCAGAGAAGTTTGCTCGCTACTGTGAGCGGGCGATGGCCCATCTGGGCGACCTGATCCCGCTGGCCTGTACGCTCAACGAAGTCAACATCGGCCCACTCATTGGAGTGATGATGGGTAGCGCTATGAACGCAGCTCGCACGGAGCCTTGGTTTGAGGCAGCTGCATATGCTGTCGGCAGTGATGCCGCACGCTTCACGCCGTTTCTGTATGCCGATGCCCAGCGTGGCCGCGAGACGATCCTGGTAGCGCATCGGCGTGCGGTCGAGGTCATCAAGGGAGGGCAGGGAAGCTGCCAGGTCGGTCTGACAGTGGCGATGCAGGATATTCAGGCGGGACCCGGCGGTGAGGAGATGGCTGCACGCATGCGACGGGAGTTGCAAGATGTGTACCTGGAAGCGACACAGGGCGACGATTTTATCGGTGTCCAGACCTACTCTCGCCTGCGGATCGGCCCAGATGGTGCCCTCCAGCCAGAAGCAGGTGCAGAACGCACTCAAACAGGAGACGAGTTCTGGCCAGAGGCGCTTGAGGCAACGATTCGCCACGCGAGTACAGCCACAGGTCTTCCCGTCATCGTCACGGAAAACGGCATCGCCACCAACGACGACACGCGGCGGATAGCCTATGTCGAGCGTGCATTGCGAGGCGTCGCCGCTTGCCTACGCGATGGGATCGATGTGCGTGGCTATACCTACTGGTCGGCCCTGGATAACTTCGAGTGGAACTCGGGGTATCGCCCGACCTTTGGCCTCATCGCAGTCGATCGACGAACCCAGGAGCGTACGGTCAAGCCCAGTGCCCGCTGGCTGGGGCGCATTACGCAGGCACGTGGATTCTGAGTGCTCTTCTGCTGATGGTATCGAGCTGTGAACACATGCAAGCAAAGAGAGGAGTACTACATGACAGAGTGGTTTGAAGGCAATGTGTATGCCAATGGTATCAACATCCATTATCATCGTAGCAGCGGCGATAATAAGCCGTCCATCCTCCTGCTACACGGCATCACGGATAGTGGCCTGTGCTGGTCGCGTGTGGCCCATGAACTCGAAGACGACTACGACATGGTCATGGCTGATGCACGTGGTCATGGTCACTCTGGCGGCTCTGCAATGGGTTTCTCGATCGCGCTGCTGGCTGACGATGTCGCTGCGGTCATTCGAGCGTTGAAACTGGAAAAGCCCTATTTGTTCGGGCATTCGATGGGAGCCATTACCGCCGCAACGGTTGCCGCAACGTATCCCGATCTGGTACGAGCCATCGTGCTCGAAGATCCTCCTCTGAGGGACACGTCCCTAGTTCAGACAAATGGGGAGCACCAAGACGAGCAGGCGTGGCAATGGCTCTTCGATCTCAGAGCACTCCCGCGCGAGGAGCGCGTCACCAGGGGCTTCGCGTTGAATCCCACCTGGATCAAAGAGGAGATTATCCCTTGGGCTGATTCCAAAGCTGAGTTGAATATCGACATCTTGGAGCCTGCACTCGCGGCATTAGGAAATGCTGCTCCATGGCGCGAGATCGTTTCACGTATTGAGTGCCCCATCCTTCTTATGACAGGCGATCCTGAACTACATGCGATTGTCACTCCCGACATTGCCCAGGAAGCAACACAACTGTGGAAGTACGGTGAGATGGTGCATATTCGTGGTGCTGGTCACAATATCCACCGCGATCGCTATGACGAAACGATGGCCGAGTTTCGGGCCTTTTTGAACCATACATGACAGACCATGGATTAGGAGAAGCCAAGCTATAAGGAGAATAAAAGAGAGTAAGGAGACAGAACAAGCGGATGAAACAACTCATTTCTTATACAAATCCTGTCATTCCAGGTTTCTATTCCGACCCCAGTGTCTGCCGTGTCGGGCAGGATTACTATCTGGTGACGAGTAGCTTTGAGTATTTTCCTGGCGTCCCTATCTTTCATAGTCTCGATTTGATCCACTGGCGACAAATTGGTCATTGCCTGACCCGAGCAAGTCAGCTCCCTCTGACAAGCGTGCCGAGTTCTGGAGGTATTTTCGCACCCACCGTTCGGTATCATGAGGGTACATTTTATATGATCACGACGAACATTGCTCATGGAGGCAATTTTTACGTATTCACCAATGACGCGGCAGGTGAATGGTCAGAACCGATCTGGGTCCAGCAGAGCGGCATTGATCCTTCGTTGTGTTTTGACGATGAGCACGTCTATTTGACCAGCAGTGTGGGATGGCCGCAACCGAGCATCTATCAATGCGAAATCGATATCAAAAGCGGACAACAACTGACGGAGACGCGCTTTTTGTGGCAGGGCACTGGTGGACGCTTTCCCGAAGGACCGCACCTGTATCACATTGGCGACTGGTATTATCTCATGATCGCTGAGGGCGGGACAGAATATGGACATATGGAGACGCTAGCGCGCAGCAGGAGTCCATGGGGACCTTTTGAGCCCTGTCCACATAACCCGATCCTGACGCACCGTGATCAAGCCGCCCATCCTCTTCAAGGAACTGGCCACGCTGACCTGATCGAAGCACAGAATGGTTCTTGGTGGCTGGTTTTTCACGCTTTCCGCCCACATGATCGATCCTACCATCATCTGGGACGAGAAACATGCCTCACACCTCTCACCTGGACAGAGGATGGTTGGCCCGTGGTCTCTCCCGAGAAAACCGTTGACGTTCAGATGAACGTCACTGCCTTCCCTCAGCAGGTGGAGGAAATAGAGCCCGTACGCGATGATTTTGTCACGCCAGCCTTGCGTCTCTGCTGGAACTTTTTGCGCAATCCCAATGCGGAAGATTGGTCCCTGACTGAGCGTCCGGGGTGGTTACGCCTTTACGGCTCCCCACGTACGCTGGATGACCTAGACTCGCCAGCCTTCGTTGGACGGCGTCAGCAGCACTTTAACGCGAGTGCGAGAGCATTGCTCGATTTTCGTCCAGAAGACGAGGGGCACGAAGCGGGCCTGAGTGTACTCATGAACGAGCAACACCATTATGAGATTGCTGTCACCCAGCAGTATGGCAAGCACTACATTATTGTTCGTCGTCGTATTGGTGATCTGCTTGCTGTTGTGGCACGAGTCATGATAGAGGCAGGTCCCGTTGAATTAAAGATTCAGGCTGAGAGCGACACCTACACCTTTCTGTATGCTTTGATGGGGCAGCCAGCACAGCGTGTAGCCACTGGAGCAACGCGCTACCTTTCCTCAGAAGTCGCAGGAGGATTTACAGGGGTGTATTTCGGCATGTACGCCACTAGTAATGGGAGCGGGAGGACAAGTCCGGCGGATTTTGATTGGTTTGAATATCTCCCAGCATAGGGGAAATTCTGGTCTTCTCAGCGACAGGAGCAGCGTGGTCAACGGCGTGTATCAAGCAAGAGAGAAGAGAGGGGCCAGGATAGTTATTCCAAGGTTCTTAAGTATCTTGTATCAAGAAGCGTGTTTACCACAATCAGCAAGGAGGAGCTTATGACGGCATCCATACCACACAACGCAGCATATGAGGGAACCAGCGACGAGTATACTCCTAGGAAAGAAGATAAGTTTACGTTCGGCCTCTGGACGGTGGGCAATCGTGGACGCGATCCCTTCGGCGATTTCGTGAGGCCCGATTTGCCACCTGTGCGGAGCGTGCAGAAGCTTTCAGCATTGGGTGCCTATGGCATTAGCCTGCATGACAATGATCTGGTGCCCTTTGGAGCTTCTGCGGCAGAGCGCGAGCGCATTGTCAGGGAGTTCAAACAGGTGGTAGCTGACTACGGCATGGTCGTGCCCATGGCCACGACGAATCTGTTCTTCCATCCTGTTTTTAAGGATGGGGCGTTTACCTCAGTCGATCCTGCGGTTCGTGCCTTTGCGTTGCAAAAAACCATGTCGGCTATTGATCTCGGAGCAGAGCTAGGAGCGAGCACCTACGTCTTCTGGGGTGGACGAGAAGGTGTTGATGCCGAAGCCAGCAAAGATCCGGTGGTGGCGATCAAACGCATGCGCGACGCCATCAACTTCTTGTGTTCCTACGTGATTGAGCGGGGGTATACGCTGCGTTTCGCGCTGGAGCCAAAACCCAATGAACCCCGATCTGATACCTATCTGCCCACCATCGGACATATGCTTGCCTTTCTCTACACTCTTGATCAGCCCGAGATGGTGGGTCTCAATCCAGAGGTGGCACACGAACAGATGGCGGGACTCAACTTTGTCCATGGGGTGGCTCAAGCCCTGGAAGCGGGTAAGCTCTTCAACATAGACTTGAACGATCAGAAGGGACCACGCTATGACCAAGATTTGCGTTTTGGCAGTGAGAGCATCAAGTCCATGTTCTTCCTGGTAAAGTTACTTGAGGACCAAGGGTACGCGGGTCCCCGGAACTTCGACGCCCATGCCTACCGCACGGAAGACGAGCAGGGCGTGTGGGATTTTGCACGTGGCTGCATGCGTACCTATACCATACTCAAGGCTAAAGCCAAACGCTTCAATGCTGACCCAGCGATACAAGCCCTATTACAGGAACTCAACGGTGGCGATCAGACCTATGGTGGTCTGTTGGGTGGCTACAGCAGTGAAACGGTGCAGCGACTGCAGTCGGCTCCATTTGATGTCGAGAGGCTTGCTCGGCGTGGCTATGGCTACGAGCACCTCGACCAATTGACGATTGAAATTCTGTTAGGCGTGAGATAAGCAGGAAGAGAAGAGACAAATATGAGTACAACCCTTTCATGGGGGATCATCGGCACGGGCCAGATTGCTGGCGTCTTTGCTCATGGAGTGAAGCTCTCGCAGACGGGAACGCTTGTTGCCATTGCGAGCCGTTCACAGGCTGCCGCCGATACCTTTGGTGAGACCTGGCAGATTCCTCATCGCTACAACCGTTACGAGGACGTGCTGACCGACCAGAGCGTGCAGGCCGTCTATGTCGCAGTTCCTCATCCGTTCCACGCCGAGTGGGCCATCAAAGCCGCTGAGGCGGGAAAACATGTGCTCTGTGAGAAACCCATCGGGCTCAATCACGCTGAGGCCATGGCAATCGTCGAGGCGGCAGAGCGCAATGATGTCTTCTTGATGGAAGGATTCATGTATCGTTGTCATCCGCAGACGAGGAAATTGGTGGAATTGATCCGTTCTGGCGTGATTGGTCAGGTACGCGTAATCCAGGCCTCATTCAGTTTCCAGGCGGGGGATCAGCCAGAAAGTCGCCTGTTGAACAACACACTTGGCGGTGGTGGTATCTTAGATGTCGGAGGCTATTGCACATCGATGGCTCGGCTCATTGCAGGTGCTGCCATCGGGCAAGCGTTCGCAGAGCCGGTGCGGGTTGAGGCGGTTGGTCATGTAGGTGAGAGAACCCACGTTGACGAGTATACAAGTGCATCGCTGCTTTTTCCCGGAGATATCGTGGCGCAACTCTTCACGGGTGTGCAAGTCAATGGGGAGAATGTGGTACGGATCTTGGGGTCCGAGGGTTCCATCTTGCTCCCATCTCCATGGGTACCACGTGTGGGTGATGACCTCAGCATTCTTGTCAAGAAGGATCAAGAGACGACCGTACAGCGGGTTGAGATCGAGAATACTCACGATCTGTATACCCTGGAAGCCGACACAGTTGCCATCCATCTTGCTAATCGGCAAGCACCTATGATGACCTGGGAGGATACGCTGGGGAATATGAAGACACTTGATCGCTGGCGTGCCGCCCTTGGCGTAGTCTATGATGCGGAAAAGCCTGTTGGCCAGACCTTACCTATCTACAAGCGTCCTCTAGTGACACACCGAGAACACCGCATGAAGTATGGCTCCATCACTGGGGTCGAGAAACCGATCTCGCGGCTGGTGATGGGCACAATGCACCTCACCTCGTGGCCGTATGCCTCCGTGATGTTAGATAATTTCTTTGAACAGGGTGGGACGTGCTTCGACAGTGCCTACATCTATAGCGGTGGGACAAGCGAAAAGATGCTTGGACACTGGATGAACAATCGTGGGATTCGCGAGCAGGTGGTGGTGTTAGATAAAGGCGCGCATACACCGGACTGCAACCCGCAAGCCCTCGTGAAGCAATTAGAGGAAAGCCTGACACGCTTGCAAACCGATTACGTGGATATCTACATGTTGCACCGTGATAATTTGGACATTCCCGTGAGCGAGTTCATGATGGCACTCAACGAACAGCAGGATGCCGGGCACATACGCGTGTTTGGGGCGTCAAACTGGTCGATTGAACGCATTGAGGAGGCGAACGCTTGGGCAGCGAAGCATGGGATGAGCGGGTTTCGTACAGTGAGTAATAACTTGAGCCTGGCTCGAATGGTTCAACCCCTGTGGGAGGGCTGTCTCTCTGCGTCAGATGCACGCTCACGCGCCTGGTTCACCCACCAACAGATGCCACTGATGCCGTGGTCCAGTCAGGCACAAGGCTTCTTTACCGGGAGAGCCGATCCCCAGAACCGTGACGACGCCGAGTTTGTCCGTTGCTGGTACAGCGAGGACAATTTCCGTCGCCTGGATCGGGTGAGGACACTGGCACAGGAGCGCGGTGTCCTACCGCTTGCGGTCGCCCTGGCCTATGTCCTGTGCCAGCCGTTTCCAACCTTTCCACTCATTGGGCCGCTCTTGCTTTCGGAGACGCGTACCTCCTTACAAGCACTCGACCTGGAACTGACATCCCAAGACGTGCGCTGGCTCAACCTGGAAGATTGATGCCTTGAAGTATAGCCTTCGAGAAGAATGGAGACACGTACAGATATGAAATGGATCGCGACCTCACCAACTGCAACGTGGGACGAGAACACTTTACACCCAACGGAGGCATCGCCTCAGCTCGTCATCACCGATCACCGCCAACAGGTGATCGAGGGTTTCGGTGGTTGTTTCAACGAGATGGGCTGGCAGGCACTACAAACACTTTCCACAGATCGCCGAGCGCAGGTACTCCGTGACCTCTTCGATCCAACCACCGGGTGTGGCTATCGTCTCTGCCGAGTTCCCATCGGTGCCAATGATTACGCCCTGGAGTGGTACAGCCACAACGAGCACGATGGTGATATCGCGATGGAATACTTTTCGATTGCCCATGACCAGCTCTCTCTCATCCCGTATATACGCGCGGCTCTGGCGATTCAGCCCGATCTGCGCCTGTTCGCTTCGCCATGGAGCCCGCCCACCTGGATGAAGCAGCCACGCGTCTACAACTTTGGCGTGCTGCGCTGGGAACCAGAGATCCTTGAGGCATACGCGCTGTATCTGCTCAGGTTTGTGAAGGCGTATCATATGGAGGGACTGCCCGTCCAGCAACTGCACATCCAGAATGAGCCGAACTCGGACCAGAAGTTTCCCTCCTGCGTCTGGACCGGAGCGAAAATGCGCGATTTCATTCGTGATTACCTGGGTCCGCGCTTCCGCGAGGCGGACGTGCCCTGCGAGATCTGGGCAGGGACGATTGAGCGTCCTGACTATGACGCGTGGGCACATACGATCCTGATGGATCCGCTCGCCCGGGCCTTTATCTCAGGAGTAGGGTATCAGTGGTCCGGGCAAGGAGCCGTGCAGCGGACACATCAGAGCTGGCCAGAACTGCGGCTCTTACAGACCGAGAGCGAGTGCGGCGACGGGAGCAACACGTGGGAGTATGCCCATTACGTGTTCACTCAGGTGCATCACTATTTGAGCAACGGAGTGAATGGCTACGTCTACTGGAACATGGTGCTACCTCCTGGTGGGCGTAGCACATGGGGCTGGACTCAAAACAGCATGATTACTGTTGATGCGACCCAGCAAAACGTGACCTATAACCCAGAGTTCTACGTCATGAAACACCTGGCCCATTTCGTGGCTCCCGGCTCGGTCCGTCTTGACGTGCAAGGGCCTTGGAGTGGAAATGCGTTGGCATTTCACACCCCCGAGCGATCAACTGTCGTCGTCTGTGCCAATCCATTCAGCGAACAGGTGGAAGTCGTCATTGCTGTGGCGGGCGAGCGGTTCATACTCCGTTTGGATGCACATTCTTTGAACACGGTCGTTTTTGACGACTGAGCACAGCGTTGGATTGTGTTGCAAGAAGGAAGCTGGTCTGGTAAAGTTGGTGGAAACAAAGAACAAAGAGGGATGCGTAGACGTCTCATACGTACAAGAGACGGGCTATCAACGTGAGCAAAACGATGGAACCATACCTACTGTCAAGCACACAATGGGCGAATCTTGTAAGCTCTCGCGACGACTCACACTCGTCACGCATGAGACGTCTTTATGGCCTCGACTGAAGGAGCGGGAGCAAATGTGATCTATGATGTGATGGGGACAGCACCTGTTTTCAGCAGTGTGTGAACTCGCCTGCAACGGCTCAGACGGTCGATGTTCCTGCCGAGTAACATTGGAATGGCGACGTGGTGACGAAAGCATTCTCGTTTGTTCGTGCGCATGAGGGCAACACTCCGACGGTATCGACTGATGATGCCTACTTGGTAAATGACCTGAGAGTTGCCGTTCTTTGCCCAGAAGGGAGAGCACTTGACCCGAAGAGTGAGCAGGAACACGCGGTTGCTTGTGAAAGCCGCATTGGGAGCGGTCTGCTGCACGTAATCCTTGTAAATTGGGCACGTCAAGAAGCTCTCCTTTTTGTCCCAGATACTCATCTCCTGTTGCAGAAATGGCACGTGATTTTGGCACACCTTTGAGACGACTCATCAATTCCTCCTCGCTCGCTGGGAAGATGTGCAGAATCCGACAATCATTTTCGCGAATTCTTCTACCATTCTGCGCTCCAGAGAGTCTATAATTACCACCAGACAGAGAACGTTCCGATCTGGAACGCCATGACAGAAGACAAGATCCAGAACAAGAGGAGTTCAGTACATGCAGAAGCGCACCCTTGGAAACGCGAACCTGGAAGTCTCAGCTCTTGGGCTCGGGTGCATGAGAATGAGCCATGATGAAAGCCCGCTCCCCAACAAGCAAGAGATGATCGCCCTGATCCGGTCGGCAGTCGAGCACGGCATTACCTTTTTCGACACCGCCCAGGTCTACGGCCCGTTCACCAATGAAGAACTGGTGGGCGAAGCGCTTGCCCCCTTGCGTGAGCAGGTAGTGATCGCCACCAAAATTGGCTTCAAATTGGGTCCCAATGGGGAGCAGTTGGGCAAGGATTGGCGGCCAGAGCACATCAAGCAGGGTGCTGAGGGCTCACTCAAGCGACTTAGGGTCGAGACCATCGATCTGTTCTATCAGCACCGGGTGGACCCAGACGTGCCCATTGAGGATGTGGCGGGAGCGGTGAAGAAACTGATTGAGGAAGGGAAGGTGAAACACTTCGGCCTTTCTGAAGCAGGAGCGGAAACTATTCGTCGCGCTCACATGGTCCAGCCAGTCACGGCTGTTCAGAGCGAATACTCGCTGTGGTGGAGAACTGTTGAGGAGAACGTGTTGCCTGCCTGCGAGGAACTCGGTATTGGCTTCGTTGCCTACAGCCCACTAGGCAGGGGTTACCTTACGGGAAAACTCGATGAACACACGACCTTTGCCAGTGTTGATATCCGCAGCAGCCTCCCTCGCTATACACCAGAGGCGCTGAAAGCAAATCGGGCGGTCATTGATCTGCTAGCCCGGATCGGAGAACAGAAGGGAGCAACACCCGCTCAGATCGCGCTCGCCTGGCTCCTTGCCCAGAAGTCGTGGATCGTTCCTATACCGGGTTCCCGCAAGATTGAGCGCCTAGATGAGAATATTGGGGCTCTCGCCGTCAATCTCTCGCCCGACGATCTCCAAGAAATCCAAAGAGCCATTTCAACGATCACCGTACAAGGAGATCGGTATCCCGAACATCTTGAGCGAATGACTGGCCTCTGAGCAAAAAAGGAGAGACATGACGGGATATGGTAAGGCTTCGTTCCTCCAACAGCCATGTTTGCCCGGCTCCCTTACCATACCCAATGCCGTTTCTGCTTTCTTTTCCCAATTTATAAGGATTACGTGCAGCAGACCGCTCCCAATGCGGCTTTCACAAGCAACCGCGTGTTCCTGCTCACTCTTCGGGTCAAGTGCTCTCCCTTCGGTTCTGGTTCACTTTTGGTGATTTGGGGAATGCAGAGCGAGAAGCAAGCATCAGGAAGTCGCTTCAGGAGCAGACAGAAATGTTCAAAGCAGACTGCTGATGAGCCTGCTTCACCAAGAGTGAGCCAGATCCCTCGGTCTTCGTTTTCTGACGTTTTACTCTTCGCCACTATAGCAAACTTATACCTTCCTCTCATCACTAAACAGGTAAAGAAGATTGTCAAAGAATTTATTGAGGCGATACGTTTCTATTAGGATCGCTTCTGTGATGAATTCCATGTCTTTAGAGCAATCTCAGCAAGTTTATTTACGGGATCAGGATGTCGAAAAATCACTCCAAGTTCTCGCCTATACCCTTGCCCCCTTTGACCTTTATAGGAAAGCCAGTTGAAGCTTCCGGTAATCGCGAATGCTCGATCACACACCAGAATTTTCTGATGAGTACCTGTAGTCTTAACGATATCATTCTGGAAATGAATGGTACGAGAAGGGCTGAGATTGCGTAGATGCTTTTTGATCAAACTCTTTACCTCCTCCGCATTATGTCGGTTAAACTCCGCTTCTTCCGGGTTACGATCCTTCCCCATGTTATAGCCAATACGAAGATGCACACCACGCACGAGAGTTTCCGCGAACAGTTTGCAGAGTTGATCATCACAAGAAGCAGTGGTCATCCAGGGCGAGATAATGATCACTTCCTCCTTCGCTTCACGTAACGCTTGTAAAAGTTTGCTTCGATGTTGTTCTGTATGCAAGAATTCGACATTGCTCTGACGTAGTTGTTCGCGTAAGAGTTCTATATTTTTATCCTTGCCCTCTAACACATGCTGCAATTCTTCTATTTTTTCTTCCAGAGCTTTACGCTCACGAGCATCCTGTGTCGCAGTTTTTAATATGCGGTTCTCTTCGACCTGAATAACAATCTCCTCGCGTTGTTGTTCATTTTCCACGACCTGCTGGATTTCTTGAACAAGCGCAGGAGCAAGCGTCTCCGTTGGAATATAAATCTCTTGCTCCCGTGCAAGGAGGGGAGTACCAAGAGAAGGAATATGAAACTTCTTTGCTTCGAGTAACCGTTGAAGTGCTTCTGTCTCTGGTCGCTGTTGAGCAGAGCCACGGTATACTGCTACCGTTTGGGAATAAGTCACACTGTCTTGTAAAATCACAACCGTCACAGGCGCAAAATAGCGAGGGGCGGGAGCTTTAAGCTTGAGCAACCCAACAATGGCAGTATCCTTAAATGCTGGCTCATCCTTCAGGACGGCTTTGACATCCTGCTCATTTTCAACAAACGTGCCGAGTGTAGGATGCTCAGTCTCTTTGGGTGGTAGAACAAACAAACCTTGCTTATCAACCTGATCTGGATATAGTGCCTCCTCCTCCGGGGAAACAGCGCTTTGGGTCAAAGCATTAAAGAAAAAACGTCCCGTCTTTCTCTTAGGAACCGGTGGAGGTCCTTGCTTAATCACCGCCTCTCGGCCTATAGGAGTCAGAAAAAGCTGGTATTCCGTCTCACCCACTAGTGGAACACCTTGCTCCACATACTGATATTTCAATAAGCCTGCAATTGACGAGGTCAAAACGTTCTGCTCTACTCCAAGGTAATAACCGAGCATCTCCAGTGATTTGACTTCTAATGCCAATAATTCAAGAATGTAGCGCTGAAATGTCGTCAGATCCTGTTTTTGCAACACCTCCAGGACAATCTGAATGAAATACGCGGGGATTGCAGCATCAAACGTTTTTATCACCTCATGCTTAGGAAAATCATGACGGACTCGTGCAATTAATTCACTCATGGATGTCCTCTTATATATCCTCGATCAAGCAATCATCTGGGTTGTTACGCATATAGCGAATAAGAAGACGATATGGGTTCTCATCCTTTATATGAGCAGTACACCTCCTACGAGTTGCAGGTTTCGTACCAGTCCAGGCTACATTACCTCCTCTGATCCGTATACCTATGCAATCATCACTTTCCCTGGCAAGCGCAAACCTGCACTAGAGGCTCATGTGGGAGTTTATGTTGCAGGAAGATCTAAAGTGAAGCATGAGTGTGATGTTGCACTTCTATCTAGTGCAGAGGTAGAAAGCTGCCGACAATACCATAGTAGTAGTTCGAGAGTTGCTCTGCCTAGAGCATCGAAAGCCGTTCTTGCAGTTGAATGTAAATACTACGATACAGACATACAAACAGATACAGCAAGATCGTTTATTGGGCTAGTATCAGATCTCGGCGTAAAAAATGCTTTGTTTGTCACAAACAAAGCATCCAACTCACCAGCAAAACTCTTAATAAGCCAGGGAAAGCGACTTAGTTGGCAACCTCGAATATATCCTAATCCATCTGATGATAATGATGTTAATCGGCTTCGGGGTCTTTTTAAGGATGCGTTTAAAAACTACCTCGAAATATGACATATAGCGACCTAGTACCTAATACTACTCTGTTAGTTTCGATTCGACTGGCTCTACAAAAGTCTTGGAGAATAGTTATCTCAAGAACGTCTGAGCCAGCAATGGACGTATTTCCTTGACTCACAAAGATCAGCTTTCAGAAACTAACAGAGTAGTATTAGCTACTTCTCTTCTATTAAACGAACGAAGTGTCTACGAAATCAAAAACTCTTGTGCAACGAATAGAAATGAGTAAAAAACACGGCTATAGAATCTCATCAAGTAAGTGGTACAGTGTGTCGTCTCATCCATTTTCCAAACGATAATTTCACTCGACCCTTCCTACAACAACACAGATATCGAGGTTAGTAAAATTACTTACTAGGTGTCACCTAATTACGCTTCTGACAGCGATCTTGACAGCAAAACCGACGATTTTAGGCGGAAACTGCCGAACTCTGGCGAAATGAATGCGCTCTACATCGGCCTGTAGAGCGCATTGGCGAACATTGACGAACACCGTTCGTCAATTCTGTCCCTTGGCACTTTTCATATCTAAAAACCTGCCTAAAGCCAGGGTATAAGAGACTTTACGCGGGTTCTCTTTTTGCCTTTTTTACTTAAATGTAGCAACGACACAATTAACTTTCAGACTTTTCACTTTCGTCTTTCGATATCTTACCCATGTTCTTTTTTTCCTCATCACTGTCTTGATTTGCGAAGTGTGATAGACACTATAAGCACGAAACGAGCTTGAGAAGATGACCAAAAACAGACCAGGTACAATCCTCTCATGGGCACATTGAGAAAAAAGTAATCTTATAAAGTCTTCTGGTTTTGAAGCTATTATAGGCTTATAAATTCGCTTGTAGAGACGAGCGGGGCATAATTGGGACTTAAAATCCTTAGCGTTAGAAGCTTGTGTTAATATGTTATATTAAACATAATAGATATTGCTTATACTAAAAGCCGAGAATAAAGTATGGAAGGAGAGTGTTATGACTGAACAGCTTAAACAAGCGTTTGAACAAGCGCAACAATTGCCTGATGTCTCTCAAAACGCTTTGGCAGAACGCTTCTTAGAAGAAATTGAAGAAAGCGAAAGCAGCATATCAGCTTTTTAGAACAAATCCATATCACCCAAGCTTGCATTTCAAGCAAATTTGATCTGACACTCCTGTTTACTGTGTTCGTGTTGGTATCAGCGTAGCCGTTCTGCTGGTTCGACCCGTCACTCGAACAGTACGAGAGAACTGCCTGGGCAGCGACATTCTTGCTCCTGAAAGAATCCTCTTTTTGCACACTGTAAAAAATAGAGATCATCACATTTGTCCCGGTAAAAGGTCTTGGTTGAGCATTTTCCCCTGTCACTTTGCCTGCGGGTTTGTGCTGCTCTGGGTCAAAGCAAAACTGTCTGTAAGAAAATGTCGGGCGTTCTACCGCCCGATGTTTGTGTGAAAATGGTATATAAATAAGAGCATCTAGAAGCGGATTTATTTTTTGGCTTTCTAGATAGCTCTCGTATCGGTCGGTATATGTTAGCGCAACGGGATGCATCTCTACAGACAAAAGACACAGAGGGAACAATCGTCGTAAAAACTCAGAGTGGATTTTCTAGAGTACCAGATGACCAAAAGCTGGTAATAGTCCAGAGGGCCTTGGCAGAATTCTCTGAACGAGCTTATGCTTTCGCGAGAGCAAGGGATTCGAGAGAGACTCAAGGCTGTGTTGAATTTGTGTTGCAAAGCATAGATTGCCTGAGATGTGGAAATAGCTACGTTATTTTCATCAACCAGGATTGGCATGGTTTTGCAGGCGAGTTACACCCAGTTCACAAAGCTTTGATTGGATCAAAGCAAACCAAAGTTGTTACTCTTGAATACTTTAACCCGGAGCTACATGTAAACGCCAGGGAAGTACCTCTTTTAGGAAGAGTTGCTCAATGGCTGTGGAATAGGAGGTATTACCAGGACAGTGACCGTATGCGCTATGCCAAAGCACTTGAAGTAGTTTGTGCGAACCATCGAAAACCTATAGCGGTTGTTGATATTGCCCATAATACGAATTACTCATTGAACTTCTATCTCAGTTACCTGGCATCCATCGTTGGAGGAAGTGCGAGTCTTCTGAACCTCCTTCCCGATCATAGAACTACACTTGTCCCTGTATGCCTGTTTCTCTACCATCGACTTGATACTGGCATCCGCCGATTAGGGAAAACCATAGGCAAGAAACTCAGTTTAGGAGGAATGTTTGATCCAGAACACATCTACTGGTACGAAAAGTTTTTCCTCGATTTAGAAGATAGTAGAAGAATTCTCGGAGCCTCTGGGGTCAGGCAGTTAGTGAGTGAATACCCAAGCAAAGATGAAGAGGAACCAAGTTACATTGTGGTGAATGTTCCACCTGCACATGGAATACGCTATGCCTTCAACCTGCTTGATCCAACACGAGCTGATACCTGGGTAAGAAAGGCAAAACAAGTCATGTATGGATTAGTACCCAATATTTCACCGACAGTCAGAACGTGGACCTATAAGCATGGAGCCAGTCAGGCTCCTGACAACTCTTCTCAAGGCGTGTGGGTACTCATGTCTAAGCGCAGGGTGAAGCTGTTATAAGATCACTGAAGCGGGGGTTACCACCGTTACAGCGAAGAAGAAGAAGAGGAATGCTACGGAGGTAGAGGGCAAATGAAGAGATGGAGCAGTTGAGGAAAACTGCTCCATCTCTTCATTTGATCTTCTGTTACAACTCTCGCAATGCCTCCACCACAGGGTGATGTGCTACCACTTGTGCGCTTCGTACGGCAAGCACAGTTGACACCACCGCTGCAAGCACAAGGGCAAGGAGATAGAGCCAGGGAATGGAGAGAAACTCTGGTGCGGGATCAAAAACGCCTGTCAACACACTGACGAGCATCTGGGCAACACCAATGCCTAACACGATGCCAACGATTCCCCCTCCGATCTGGATAAGCAGCCCTTCGCTCCAGAGAAATGCACTCAGTTGGTTCCTTCTGGCACCAAGGGCACTTAGAATAGCAAAGGTACGACGCCGTTCCGCAAGACCAAGGGCCAGGACCAATCCAGTTGCTCCAGCGACAAAGAGAATGGCGAAAGTCAGCTCTAAGGTGGTAAGACCACGCAGATCTACCGCTGTCAGGCTTGAACTGATTGTTTTTTGCGTTGAACCAATATCAGTGACTCTGGCACCTGCAAGCGTCTTGACGACCTCTCGTGCGTGGGTGGCTACGTCATTTGCATTGCCATTCACACGCATCAAAGCAATCTCTGCCGCATTTGTTCCACTCTGTTGAGTAAGATAGGTACTATTGACAATCAGGAACGAGTCTTTTGGTGCCGTGGGAAACTCACGAGCGACCCCTACAAAGTGAAATGGTACTATATGGTAACGATGATCCTGAGCGCTCTGTATGCGAAGATTCAGCAGATCGCCGACGTGCAATTGGAAGTTCATGACAGTCTCTTGAGAGACCAGAAGAGCATCGGGGCGAGCCGCCAATGCTGCCAACGTTGCTCTGGCATTCC
>JAABUQ010000180.1_pt1 | contig 137186 bp, 108 predicted proteins | sample 5560001 | NCBI WGS metagenome assembly JAABUQ01 (sample SAMN10711888, study PRJNA513371) | rock metagenome | isolation source: Antarctica rocks | place: Antarctica: Victoria Land, Finger Mt nord | collected 2015-12-18
TTCAGGGAGACTAGAAGGAAGGAGAAGGGGCCGAGTAAGGAGGAGGGTTAAGAAGGAGGAGACTTACAGATCGACGACTAGAACTCGTGCATCTGCGCGCACTGATGGCCAGCTTAAAGCGCTTCGGTGCGAGTCATACTAAACAGCTGAAACACCTCAGTACTATCAAGCCACCGATACGGGAGCAGAAGGTGTGGACAGCGTTTCGCTCGGAAATTATGAGCGAGATTGGTCAGGATGGGAGAGCGAAGATACACCTTTCGTGATGAGATGGTGTAGTTGGTACTGTTGCGCACCCAAGAGGTGGCCTTGAGCGGTGCTTCAAATCTTTGTTGGCCCAGCCTACACCTCAACCATAACATTTCGAAAGTGGCATGAATCCTCGGTGCTGTTCAAACAATTCATGAGGCTGTGGGAGTGGATTGCATGGCATGGAAGGAAATGGTGTCCGAGCGGACTCTGGTGAGATGGCAAGGCGTCTTCGAGATAGGCACAGTAGGAGCGTGAACGAATGGCGGCGGGGCTGCGGTAGCAGGTCGTGTCCTGGTAAAGCGCGGTACCCTGGCACGATGGAGCAAAGCGTGGATGACATCAGTCGAGAAACAAATATTGTGAGCTCAACCGTAAAGTAGGTGAATGGAGGTTTCTCTTAGGATCCTTTTCCTATGGCCACATTAAGCTTGAGGTATTCAAACAAGAGATACTGCGATACGCTTCGGGCAACATCCCTCGATAACCAAAGCTACCGGTATCAACATCCGCCAAGGGACAGTCTCTTCATTGAGCCAAATTGAAGCTTTCAAATGCTGAAGAATGGATAAGTGAGAGGATGAGGTGTGTCCAAAGTGTTGATCAATCACCGCCACGTGCTTTTCTAGCGTCTCGTCCCCTTTCAACAATATCACCCCACCGCATCGGATCAACATATCTGTATTGAACGATCACTCTTGCATCAAACCACGGTCAGAAACAATCGCCGCCATGATGGACAATGGCGATAGCGACAGTGAAAGTATGGGTGGGCGCGTTTCTCTCGCGCTTGAGGACCAGGTCAGACACCTACGAATCGGTGGGGAGCCTCAAGAACCCAAGGACAACATGGCAGCTATCAAATCACCCCTTGATGGCCTTCCTGCAGAGCTGAGAATCAAAATCTTGCAATTCTTGTCGGATTTCTCTGCTCTTTTCAATCTCGTCCATGCATCTCCAGCATACCATGACGTCTACGTTGCCAATCGGGAGGCCATCTGGACCACAATCACCCTCCGTGAGCTGCGAACCAGGGGTATCGATATCCTCAAACCTACGCCTTTCATCGAAGTTCGAGTCAGGGAAAATAGATTCAAAGGGTATCTTCAGCCCGTCCTTCACTCGTAAGTAGATCTACCAGAAAATGCCCCAGACGACCTACTACATCTCATTTCCATGTCAGGATTCCAAGCATAATTTTTCACTCTGTCACATTCTGTCTAGAACTTCGCTGATATGGCGCACAGTGCCTGTTACCAATTCAAAAAAGATTCACAGGTCCGACTCGAACCTCACCAATGCAAAGCGCTCCTCTCGATCACAGGCTGGAAAGCATAGCAGATTACGAAGGACCCTTTTGGCTCTCGCCAAGCGATCTTAGAGACAATCTGCCACGAAGAGACACCCTTTCACGTCCGAGGAATGCCTTTGGATCCCTTCCACATCCTCAACTTCGGTCCCTACACTGATCGCGAAGTAGCAAACATGTGCTGGGCAGCAGGCGCATACTATATGCCAACGGATTTTGTATGTACAGTGAGGGATTGCTGTGGCGTTATGCGCATTTGAGATACAAGCTGCACGGCTGATGTACTATCGACGATGTGGACTGGTTACATATGGCAACATGCGTGCAAGATACGAGAGCTTAGTACTATCAGCTAGCCTTCAGAGGTAACACGAGCAGTATCGGGTCCTTTCGGTGAGTCGGAGATGACCAATTTCATCTCTCTCCCATCTCTTTCTCCATTCATCGTTCTCGTTTACACTCTACGGGCGGTTACCTCTCGCGTATTCTCACTACAGCGCACAGAAGGACTTAGTTTATCAACCCACGCCTTACACAATTGAAACCGCTCATGTCCTATCCCATGGCACTGCCAACCTTTCGTTCTTGTCGATTAAGCTGCACCACACGCCGCCAGAGTATTCTTCTCGTAGCCTTGCCGGGGAGAAACATCTTGCCAGGGCGAAACATCCAAAAGCTCTTTCAAATCCGTACTCGCGAATTTACCTGCGTATTTCTTTTCAGAAAGACATACAATCCAAGTCCACCGCTTACTCCACGAACTTTACAAAACGGAGTATTCGAACAAGGGGGACGCAGTCGCAAAGGGAAATTGCATCAGCATCCCAGGCTTTGCTCAAGCAAATGAGCACCCACTCGTGCATCGTGCGTGGGTTATACCACACTCAGCGCCTTCCGTCAAATGAGGCCCGCAGATCGCAAGCGATGCAGCCACCGACTGAATATCTAATTTTTCATTAGATGCAACTACTTACAGTCCTTAACGGCGCTCTTGATACACAATCAATGAAATAAATTCCTCCTCTAATTACCAAATGCAGATGCATAAGTATCCATGCCCCAAGATGAAGCAGAACATACCACGATCTCACAGATCCTTATACTCTTCAAAGGGCTTACACTAGCCACTCAACGCCCAGAAACTCTGTTTCCTCTCGTTGAGTATAGACTCTCAAGATACTTCCCCGCAGCAGCCACACCACCATCCCACATCCAACACCTCGACCTCCCCCTGATTCCGTATCAGTGTACGCTGTTCCTCCAGTAACCTTTCCAAACAATTGACAAACACTACACGAGCTAGTGCAAGAAGGTGAGTCCGCCATATCTGGACTGCGTAGATCGCCTTCCCCCGCCATATCCTGCTGTTACGCGGAGCTGAGGTGGCTTATAAGAGCTTTTCCTTGTAGCAAACACATCTCGGTTGGCGAAGTAACTCTCTCTACAGACTACAAGCGAATGCCCCGTCCAATAGCGGGCCAAACGAATAGTCAGATTCCAAGTCCTGTCCCCAAAGCGTCGTCTTATCAGTTCCCCGGCAAGCTACATCCTCCCATCACCTTCCTTCATGGCCCAACGCCCTGAACCATCCTCCCGATCGGCCAAGCAAAATCCGCGCGCTGTGATTCCTTGCGTAGAGCGAAGATGCGACGGTGAACTTTCATCAAGGCGTGACGTAGCGCTTTGCTGCCCCTTCTCGTGCTGGTTGTCTAGGAATTGGTATAAAACAAAGAAGCAAGATGCTTGAGGACAGGTCTGATTTGAAACGAACGTCGAAAAACCTGCGAAAGACCCACGCCAGCAACTCCCCTCTCGAGTAACTTCGCACAGATCCATCATCCAGTGCGCTCTTTCGGCCCTACATCCTCAAAGGCGTGGAGAACTTTCAGATTCAGCAAGGCAGTGATCAAGGGAGGATGAGAGGTCAAGCCACTGGGCAGGAAAATGGTGCCGATGTCCATCTTGTGCACGCGTGGCTTTGAATAGCCCGCAAGTCGCATCGGTCGCCGAGCTCGGTAGATAATCAGTAGATAAGAACTATAGCCTCCGATCTTAGTGTTTGCTCTGAGCATGGCGGATGGGTTACGGGGGCGATGCTGGAGGGTATGTACACTTGATAAGGAGCGAGGGGGAGAGATGTTCAGAAGGCTGGGGGAGGGAAGGGAATGTGAGTGGGGTTTAGAGGGCGGTGATTGGGGGGGGGGGGGGGGTTTCTGGTGTGGATGAGGAAGGGCGAGTTGGTTGAAGAGGGGAAGGGGGATGGTATAGATGGGGAGGTGAGTGGGCAGGATGGCGGGGAGGTGCGGTTGTGGGGCTGGGTGGATGGGAGGTAGGCTCGGTGGTGAGGATATATAGATAATCATTCAACAAAACCCCTGTTTCAGTAAACAGCACTCACTGTTCCAGCGAAGAAGACTGCGGAGGCCTTCGCAATTACCACAGTTACTGAAAGGGCTAGACATATCGACATCGACGTCGCATTCGATGGTAAGGATGATGCATCCTCTGCAGGTCATTAGATATATGATTTGTGTGATACAGGAGAGGGGGGGGATCAGTCTATTCATTTTTCAAAGAGAGGTGCTGTTCTCGATGCGAATTGCATGCATATCGATGTCTATTTAATAATTAAATAAGCCTGAAATCAAAGCTTCAAAATAGTGGTTATTGGTATGCAATCACTAGATAGAGAGATTGGAGAAGAGGCATGCCGTTGCTTTCTCAGCTGGTTTCTCGTCCAATCGAGTAGCTCAGACAATGCTTGAATCGATGTTTGGAGGTATGGATGTTGATATATATCTACACACTCGGAGAAACATGAGAAAACCCACATTTATACCCTTGAAATTGGTGGGGGGTGCTGGTTACCGGAACAGGGTGTTTCCTTAGTGATTATGTGTATACAGATTCGATCCCTCGCGGCAATTTTGATAGGGTGGCAGGCTATTTGATGGAGTGAGGTGTTTGATAGAGAGTTAGAGCGGTAGTTGCAGAGCATCTGTTTTGACGTTAGGCTCTGAAGCAGAGTTTTTAGATTGATGGTATGGATAGGAGCTTCACTTCGTTTTCTATGGCGGATATATCAGGGTGGCGGTACTTCACTATGGCAACGATGTCCGACCTAGGAAGGAAGGTTGTATCGGGCATGGAAGGTTTGCCTACGACGCGGCCTCAGAAGCTCGTCGACGCATTGCGTTCCTGTGTCATGCGGACTGTCTCTCGACATCCGGAACCCGACTCACATTCCGCCTGGTATATCGCAGAAGCGATTCCCTCCCTACTATGGACGGATTGCTCATTCCACTTCAATTTCCCAGTCATTCCATGTCCGCCTTCCCCAGCACCAAAGCCCTTATGCCCTTAGACCCCAACTTCGGGTACGCAACATGGTAATCATGCCGGAACTCCACATCCTCGAGACCGGTCCCGAAAAGCTCCATATCATACCTCGCCACCGCCGCGAGCGCCAAGAACATTTCCGCATGTGCCAGATTAACACCCACGCAGTTCCGCCCTCCCTTGTTGAACGCCATCTGGTATTTCCTCCTCGCAGCGCCTTCGTGTCTGAGCCATCGCTCGGGTTTGAAAGCCCAGGGATCGGGGAAGATGGTTTCGTCTGTATGCACAGATAGGGTGGTCATGCTTAGAGGCGTACCGGCTGGTATTTTGTATTGTTTGTATTGGAGCTCCTCGTCCGGGGCAATCCGGCAGACACGCGCGGTCACGCCGAAGGAAAGCCGGTTTGCTTCGGCGATTACGGCGCTTAGGTAAGGGAGCTGCTCGAGGTCTGTCCAAGATGCTGAGGTGGAGACGGTCTTGAGCTCAACGCGCACACGTTGCATAATGGCTGGGTTGGCAAGGAGGTGATAATGGGCGATACCGATGGATTTGGCGGTGGATTCGGTGCCTGCCATGACGAGCAGTGTGCCTTCCTGCTCTAAGCGCGTCAAACTTTTCTCGGAAGGAGGCAAAGATGGATTATCTCGAAGCTCGCAGAATATTGAGCGTTTGGTTTCTTTCGTTGGCGTGTCGTGATCGAGCACCTGTTGGATCTCTGTGCGAATTGCCTGCTTTCTGTCAGTAAAAGCACGATATCATCTGTCTCCTCGAGATCTTACCGATGCAAATTCGACCATGTCAAGCACGCCTGGTGGCATTACATATTTGGCTAGAGCGAAGGGCAGAAGGTCCAATGTGTCCACAATCCAAGGAAAGTGCTGATTGAATTTGACACCGAGCAACAGCTCCGATAAGTGAAGTCGTAGTGTTGAAGCTCGATGCTCGTCCTCAAGCAGGGAGCTGTCCTGGCCGAAGCTGTATTGAGAGACGACGCTATTGCTGGGTTAACACCATGCAATCTGGATGGCATCCCTCGAGCTTACTCGTTCGCAAACGCAAAGTATATATCTGATAGATTAATAGGGGTACCATTCTCTGCATGTTGGTCCAAAGATGCTCGCAGCAAGTCCACTTTCTTCGAGATCATAGGCCCCAAAGCTACAACACTTCGTTTGCTAAAGAACGGATTGAGTGCCTCCCTCCTCTTCCGATGCAATTCGTGATTGATGGAGCCTCCGACAGACATGGGCACCTTGAGCGTCCTCGTCTGGAAGGCATACTTGTCCCGTCGGCGAAACGAAGGAGCATAGATGTCGTCCAGAAAATCCACATCCGAGACATGGATTTCCCAAGGCGATACTCGGATAATGGGGCCTATTATCACAGCACCCAGTCAGCGTCATAACATGGACGGCAAACTGGGCGACCCACCGTATTTAGCGTGCAAGTCTTTGATCTTCCAAACGTACTGTCCGGGCTTGATGACATCGTAGTAGAACTCGTACCAAGAGGTCAAGGCTGCCAACCTTGGGCCAGGGATGTGCGCGAGGGGACCCAAGAACAGTCGGCGCGCTGCCTCAACAGCGAGCCATAGTCCGATAAGACCAACGAGAACCAGCACAAGCTGTGTCGAAGATGATTGCATGGTTAGCACTAATCGACAAGGGCTCTAAATAAGCCTCCGTCACTCGATAGTGGTGATTTGCAGCTTGCTTGGAATGAGTATGGACATGTTAAAGAAACTGTGGTCCGGTTCATGGGCCGTAAGTATAAGAAATGTTACCGTGTCCGACGGGCGGCTTGTGCCGTTCGCGAAGGATTGGGATGCAGCATTCAGCTCTCAGCTCCGCGGGCGTATTAATGCCTTGAGCAGGAGACACCTTCTTTCCAGATTCATTGGTCGATAGAGATGTGTCGCGTCGGCATCCAAAAATCCCTGGCCAAAGAGAGAGTAGAGATGATAGATTCAAAATAACATTTTTACAATAATCAAAGCAAGATGAACAGGCAAACTCCATACCTCCCGTTCCCACTCTATCTCTTCAACACGCACAGAAAACCATTCAAAGGCTTTAATTTGCTTCAAAAAAATTTGCTTATACGAATCGATAAGATGCTCGCCCAACTGAACTAGAAAGTACGACAGACCAAGTAGTGCGACAATCCCTTATCCACAATGCCAAGACACAATTTCGCTCTCAACTTTCATAGCAACGCACCACTCGATTTATCTAAAATTTTATATAAAAAAATAAGCATCAATTCCACTCCAAGACACTTTGGCCGAGTGGTTAAGGCGGTAGACTCGAATCCCCTTGGATATCTACTTCGTTCGCGAGCGCAGGTTCAAATCCTGCAGGTGTCGCTCTTTTGCGGGAATGTTTTGACGTTTGGTGCTACTTTCTGTATGTGCGGGTAGGACGACATGGGGTGGGAGGTTTTGATGGGATGGTTTTTTTTGAGTTTGGGGGGTTGGGGAAGGAAGGGGAGGTGATGAGGGTGGGGGATTGGACCGTGGATCGAGTGGAGGGATGGAAGGGTTCTTTTATGGGGAGGTTGGTTGGAAGGGTTTACAGTCGATTGGATGGTTGCAAGTTGTTGGTGAGGGTGTACTCAATGGATGTGGGACGAGGGGCAGAGTTCATTACAGGCGGTAGGGATGCGTGTAAGGACATTCACGGTTGAGAAGTGCGGCGGCAGTTAATCGATTGTTGGTCTTGAAATCATCTTGCATACAATGGTATCCAATTGCCAATGTCCTGTAGTTCTCCAATAATGCCAGTATTGTGTAAGCATCAATCCTTTCCCAAAACTTCCCTTAAATCCTCCCTTTCCCTTACCTCCTTGACCAAACCCGCAAAGCCCTCATCGCCTTCCCTTGCCCTACTCTCAAACTCTTTGAAATGCTCCCTCAGCCACTTCTTATCTTCGCCAGCAGGTGGAAAGGTAAAGCCAGCTTCGGATCCTGTGACGATATCTCCTAGGATGAATACCGCCCGAAGTTCCTGTTCACCAGTACTGCCGACCATCGATGACCAGGCTTGGTTGAGAGAGGAGGTGAGGGAGTTGTAGTCTTCGAGAGTGCGGGAGGGCCCGGTGCGGATGTGTGCTAGGAGACGGTTTGTAGTCCGCTGTTGTATCTCATCAGTACTGCCCGGGGAAGATGGCCTAGGTCGGAGGAACGATGGTACTGACCCTCTTCCCCGGAACGAAAGCCACCTGCGATGAGACGTCCGCGAATGTTACATTGACGAAGAGCGATGGTGTCGTGAACTTTCGGGAGTGAGTGGTTGTAATGATTTCCGCGAGCTGTTCTTGTTGGGAAGACGTCAATGGACAGCTGTGCTCGACTTGGTAGAGAGGCATCTTAGACAACAGGCTGCGACAACAAAAGCTTAATAGTGTCCCTCGATTGATGTAGAACTCGTCGATGAGAGCGCCGACTACTCTCAGTTCGGTCGTCCGATGCGGGATGACGTATCGCGACGCTTATCTTCGCTCTTCACGTCGTGAACTGCACTTTCACTAAGGGTCGTCTCATTTCCGTTTGGTGGGAGATACCAGCCAGAGATTGCATATGCCAATGCAGCAAGTCTGCATGTAGACCTCGAAAAGAGTTCAGATTACCTTTATCTTGGATGTATCGTCCGTATGGTCGCGGTTTCGTTCTGCTCGAGTCGTCAAGTCGTCAAGTCGTCAAGTCGTTCAATCTCTCTTATGCGGACCATTGTCTGGGCTATGGTGGCGTTCCGTTACTGCCTCTCGACTTGAAAAATGATATCCACCATTCACTTGTCGAGTATTCGATCGCACGTCGCCATCAGTGCTTGAATCGTATCCATCTTCATTGTCTGTGCCATCGCTGAAGCTACCTCTACGCCTATAAGTCTTCATCGACATCCGGCTGTCCACAGACGTGGTAGAACGTGGATCCACGCCCCGTGGATTTCGTCCTTGCTGGGGTTGCATAGGTATACCATTGGCCGCATGAATGCTTTCCCGCTCGAAGTCATCTAGTCGTGGCGTGCGATCGAATTCTTCATCATTGTCGTAGCACCCCTCATGACCGCCTCGAAGTTGGCCCTCATGACTCGGCGCCTGCCATTGCACCTCTCTTTGCTTCCGCATTTCCTCGTTTGCGTCAAGCCATTCCTGACTGGGATCCCACTGCCAGCCATCGCCTGAGGTGTTGCAAATTGGTAGCAGCCAGAAAGAAGGCTTGTCGCCGAATAAGTGTACGAGATTACGCTTCCAACCTAGATCAAACGCGTTCGGTAGTTTTTCGGAGTCCTGTTCGTCCAAGTAGTCTTCATATCTGTCGCGTTCTCTGTCTCGCTCCATGTCTTCGTAGTTTCGGCGCAACGAGTTCCGGGCTTCTGAGCCTTGCTCTAGATCGCCCTTTCGATAATCTTCTTCTTCTCCCTCCTCTTCCCTGGTCACGCCTGGTAACGCGTTCGCATGTATTTCGGCAAGCTGCTGGCCGTATGTCTGCTCCGATCCACCGTGTCCGTTCGAAAACCGTTGCCTCTGAAGCTGCTTCTTTAAAGGACTCAAGTATCTTGTCTTCTCCAAACATTCGATGGTCGTTTGCCCCCTCCAGGCCAAGCTGATATGCCACGCTGTGAATCCTGTTAATACCATGCCGATGATACCTGAGATGACGGCCAGCAGAATGTAGTTGATGGGCATGAGGGTTTCGGTGTATTGCGCATTGCTAAAGACCTCCCCCCAAAGCCAAGTCGAGGTGACTCCGAAGCACAGCCAGCAGAAGATGCACGTGTATATCAGGAATAGCAGAAACGGTTTGTAGTTCCTCAACCCAACGCAAGTGGCAAGCCACGGGCAATGGTGGTCCATCTTAAGAACACAGCGTTTGCAGCTCGAGCAGTGATGCGCACGATCGGGCTTGCGCGCTTGACATTTCTTACAGAACCGAGTCCCGCCGGTCGATTTGACGGTGAAAGAAGGCAGGTCTTGTTGCGAACTAGATTCGTGGGTAGGTAGGGAGGAGTAGCCAGCGCTTCCTGTCGGGTTGAGAGGTGACCCGGGATCAGTCCATACTGCGGTAGTATAGGACCAGTTGAGTATGAGGTAAAGTATGATACCAAAAGCCGACGCGATATGTCCTGTAGGTCCTTCGAATCAGCAGGCCGGAAGATAACGTAGTGGCCAAAGTTAATTGTACCTCTCCATGTGCTCGATCCCGGTAGAAATCCTATGCCTGCTTCAACCCAAATAGCCCATGTTGTCAAACCATACACGAACACGAGCGGGAGACAAGTGACCACTGAGCAGCAACATCGCTCGCACTTGCTCGCCCAACCTTTGCTGCGGCGCTTGCGGGGCCCTGGAGACGACAAGGGCGAGTCCGAGAAGCTCGCCATTCAAATGGAGCTATGCTTTCCGATCCAGTACTCCGGCCATGCTGCGCTGAAGGATATTGTCTGTGCCAGATTTCGTCCTTGACGTGCGTTCGGATCTAAGATGGTCTGAGTAGTCGAAGCTTTTATGAACTAGCTCGTCATACGGAGACGTTCTTTAGTAATCAAGGTGAGCAAGTATCTCAAAATCGTGGCTCAACGTTCAGCCATGCGGCCAACGAAAGTCAGGGTTTAAGACAGGGTTGATGGCACCCCTTTTCACTCCTATGATATGAAGAATGCGCTTTTTCATCAGGGCATGGGGAAAGGGTGTGCGGAGCTTCTGGTAATATTCAACCGAATGCGGGAATGTGTCAGGTTTTTCAACGGATCATTTTCGATTAAAGCTACTCGAATTGTGAAACCAATCTTCGACCGGGGAAGACTCTTCGTTACAATAGTAAATCATGAACAACTAAATCAGTCAACAATAATAATGCATGACCTGCACACCTGCAAGAAGCATGTGTACTGCAATCATGATGAGTCGAGACCTCTGAATCTGCTTGTAATCCGAGTATCATGTACGGAAGCAACAAGAGCACCGTATTTGCACAATTCTCGATTCTTACCTTAATGGAGACTATCTTAATCATTCAGATTATTGCCAAGCGCCATTTAATTCCAGGTCGTATGTCCTAGCTTCATATTGACTGCAATTCCACTCAACAATCCTCTTCGCCATTCGCTATGCATGAAATCAAGACGGAAAATCAGCGTTGAATCTTGACGAAGAACTTAAGGCCCAAGCGCTAGATGAAGCCTCCAAGGTCTACTGGAATGGAATGGTCACATCGCCGAAGAGACCGCGACGTGAATGATGAGGAGTGGAGGAAGTATTGGTAGTATTCATAGCATTGAGATTGCCGACGTCGCACCAGTTCTTAATGGGCTGCGAGAAAAGTCAGCCTCCTCTTGGTATGTCAAGCTCGAAGTACTTACCAGGCAACTGAGATACTTGCACCATGAGCATTGGGTGGGGTTCGCCTTGTTGAAGTTCTCAACAAGTGCGATGAATCCAGCAAGGACGCCAACAAGTGCAGCCACTCGAACGAACCACCAAGCCCACCAAAGAGGTTTGCGTGCTCTGAAGAAATTTATCGGCCGTTGTGCTAGGCTTTTGACACCACCAGTTGCGCTGTCGCTTGTTTTCCGTGCAGACGTGAGGGGTGCATACGGCTCGTCTTCCACTCCAATCCGTTGCCGTAAAGCTTGCGGCGAATGCAACACGCAAATACCAAGGACCAAGCCCATGAGAAAGCCTCCTATATGTGAGAAATTATCCAAGCCCGGAAGCAGTCCTAAGACAAAAGATACAACTATATCCACAAGGATCCAAGCAAGGTCTACCCAGGGCGATCTGCGCTCATCCCAGAAATAGAGCAGGTCAAGGAGCATTAGCGCGATAATGCCGAATAGTGAGCCCGAAGCGCCTGTCGATTCGATTCCTTTGGGCGCGAAGTTGCCTCCTAACACAAAGCCAAAGATCCCACTGCTCAGGTACACCAGCGCAAACCGCAGAGGCCCGATCTCTTCCTCCATCTCTCGCCCTAATGTCAGTTGCAGTAGCATATTAAAGGAAATATGTATGATGCCAGCATGCAGGAACATGGGTATAATGAATCTGAACCACTGCGTAGGCTGCTTCTTTGTGTCGCCAAAGCCGCAAAGCTCGGACAGAGGACATTGATTACTTGGACTATTCAGGTCCGACGTTGTGGTATTTGGACACGGCCAGCCTATGGCCGTGACATCCTTGATTTCTGTTGTATTTCGCATGCAAGGCAGAAAGCGTGCGCCCATGTTGATGAGGATGTATGGCGAAGGCCCTATCATGGGATTGAAGTTCGGGTGAATCTCGATCGGAGAGCCGGTGAGGACGCCTAAGATAGATCAGAAGTGCGTGCGCAACACGAGGCTCGATCACGTACCAGACTTGACAAGCTCCGCAATGAAGACTATGACTTGAACCAAAGTGAAGAAATAGACGACAAAGGGTATCCTTCCACTCCACAAGCCTTTCTTCTTCTTGCGCCGTGTAGCCCCGGTTCGCGACTTCTTCCGCGTCTCTAGAGGTGGTCGCGCGCCTTCGGCATCTAAGGGCCGGTAGTGCGAGGCCAGCAGATCGGAGCTGCTCTTTCGAAGTTGCGGTCGCAGCGGTATGTTGTCAGAGTAGGGACTTGGCTCGATTTCATGCCGTCCACCTCCTGCGTTGTTGTACGCGGGATCCGATGCTAGGCTCTGTGAACTTTGGCGACCGTATGGCCGATAGCTGGGATCTTCAAAGGGTGAGCTGATAGAGGAGGCCTGGTGCTGCTGGGGGTTCGAAGTATATGAGGAATATGGATACGGCACCGGAGGTAGGGGACCGTCAACGCGCTTTCTCGACAGTTCCGAGGGCGTATCGTAGTAGTCGTTTGCTGCCATCTGGTACTACTAATCACCGAGGCGTGAGGTATGAGCGCAGCTTATTGTACTGCCATGAAGGCTCGCAAATCCTGACCCGCTTGGCCTGAGAGACGATCCAAGCCGAAAAAGACGCAGAGCAGCTTCTAAATTGATTGATAAGAAGGGAAAAAGGAGTGACTTGTTGGACTGCGACTTGAAGGAATCTGATCCTGGCCTGCAGAAAGAGAGAATCGACCAGATCTTTTTTTAGTCCATTGTTTGCACATAGTGTTTGATGGAGGCTTAGAGTGTCAAGCAGCAAGCTAACCACATGTGACCTCACAGGGGTCCGGCATTAGACCGGCGTTAAGTTTGCCCTTTAGTGGGACTGTCACGTAACTATTCACTCGCGTCTTCACGCGCCATAATGCTCTCACTTCTAACAAGCAGGACTAATCCGGCTCACGACTCCCACATCGCATTTACGACTGCACCAGCGGTCAGATCAAGAGGATGCCTGGGACTATCGCGAAACCTCAGAAGAGAGTGCTTGCGGATTCTACCAAAGCACACCGAAACGTTAATCCCACCTTGCCCTCTCCAAAATCCGCCAAAAGAAGGAAACTCGACGGAGGACTTTCCCCTAGCAAGCTGAAGCCAAAGCCTTATGCAGTCAAGGACAAGCTGGGGTCGAGCCAGCCCAAAAGTCAATTCGAAGAGGAAGTGCTTGAAAAGTTGACACAGGACGTCAATGGTCTCAAGCAGAAGAACTCGGAGAAGGACCAACAATGGACTCGACCGCCTTTAGACGACTTCGATGAGACGAAAGATAATCTGTGCTTCCAACAAATTGACGTAGAGGAAGGAACGCTGCATGGAGGCAGAACGGCGCTCAAGCTGTTCGGGGTGACAGAGGTACAGCACGGTTTGCTCTAGTCAAGATTACGCTAATGGCTATTCAGACCGGCCACTCAGTCCTTCTCCATGTCACTGACTTTCTCCACTACTTGTACATAGCTGCCCCAGTTTCGTTCGCCAAGCATGACTGCGATGCGTTCAAAAGCTACCTTGACACTCAGTTGGCCCAGCACCAACCAGCGATACATTCCGTCCAGATGGTCCTCCGAGAGAACTTATTCGGTTTTCAAGGCAACCAAAAGAGTCCCTATCTTAAGATCACCGTTACCGATCCGAAATTCATTAATAAACTACGGTCCATGATTGAAGCTGGCCAGGGCTTGAGCTTCAAAGGTCTATGGAAAGGGGTTGACAGCGGGATATTGACATTCGATAGCATTCAATACGTACTCAGGTTTATGATCGATACAGGAGTGAGTCGATCTTGGCAAGGCAAGAGATCCGTCTGACATTGACACAGATTTCTGGGATGTCTTGGGTGGAAGTGCCTCACTCGAAGTACCACATGATTTCACAGCGAGATCGACACTCAAATTGTCAGATCGAGGCTTACGTCCATTACCGAGATCTGATCGCCCACTCCAACGACGGCGAATGGGCCAAAATGGCACCGTTAAGGATCCTGTCTTTTGACATCGAGTGTGCCGGACGAAAAGGAGTGTTCCCAGAAGCCAATCAGGATCCTGTTATTCAGATTGCCAATGTTGTGACGAGATACGGAGAGGAGAAGCCCTTCGTTAGGAATGTTTTCGTACTGGACACATGCAGCCTAATAGTGAACACCCAAATATTTGAGTTTGATGCTGAGGACAAGATGCTCTTAGCATGGAGGGATTTCCTCGAAAAAGTCGATCCGGATGTTATTATCGGATACAATATTGCAAATTTCGATTTTCCGTATTTACTCGACCGAGCGAAGCATGTCAAATGCACAAAGTTCCCCTTCTTTACACGACTACACAGCTTGCAATCATACGCGAAAGACCAGAGCTTTTCTAGCAAACAAATGGGGAACCGGGAGTCAAAGGCAACAAATACGAATGGACGTTTGCAGCTAGATCTGCTACAGCTCGTTCAGCGAGACCACCAATTACGAAGTTATACCCTTAACGCTGTCTGCGCACATTTTCTGGGAGAGCAAAAAGAGGATGTCCATCACACTATGATTACCGAGCTTTTCAACGGAACACCGGAGTCACGGCGACGGTTGGCTGTTTATTGTTTGAAGGACGCTTACTTACCGCAGCGGCTCATGGACAAACTTATGTGTCTGGTCAACTACACCGAAATGGCTAGGGTTACTGGCATACCCTTCATGTATCTTCTCGCTCGTGGACAGCAGGTGAAATTCATAAGTCAGCTTTTCCGAAAGGCCTTGGAACAACATCTTGTCATCCCAAATTTGCGTACCGATGCCTCTAGCGAACAATATGAAGGGGCTACGGTCATCGAACCAGCAAGAGCCTACTACGATGTGCCAGTCGCGACCCTTGATTTTGCCTCGCTTTATCCTAGTATCATCCAGGCCCACAACCTTTGCTACACCACCTTGCTCAACAAAACGGCCGTGGACAAAATGGGCCTGGTCAAGAATGAGGACTATATTGTTACTCCGAATGGCGACTTGTTCTGTACTGCTAAGATCCGGAAAGGCCTCTTGACGCAGATTCTTGAAGAACTTTTAGGGGCCAGAAAACGAGCAAAGAAGGAATTAGCTCTCGAGACTGACCCTTTCAAAAAAGCAGTTCTCAATGGACGACAGCTAGCGCTAAAGATCAGTGCGAACAGTGTCTATGGTATCACAGGAGCGACGGTGGGCAAACTACCGTGTCTGGCGATCGCAAGTAGCACTACAAGCTACGGAAGGCAAATGATTGAAAGAACCAGGGAAGAAGTGCAGGCAACATACACTATCGAGAACGGCTATGAATTTGACGCTCAAGTCATATATGGCGATACTGATTCTGTCATGGTCAAGTTTGGTCCGAAAGACCTCAAAACGGTAATGAAGCTGGGTCAGGAGGCGGCAGAGTTCGTCTCGGCAAAATTTCCCAAGCCCATCAAGCTCGAATTCGAAAAGGTGTATTTCCCGTACCTTCTCATCAACAAGAAGCGGTACGCGGGTCTTTACTGGACATCACCCGAGAAGTACGACAAGATGGACAGTAAGGGCATTGAGACCGTACGTCGCGATAACTGCCGCCTTGTGCAGACGGTCATTGAGACCGTTTTACGTAAAATCTTGATCGATCGAGATGTCCAAGGCGCCCAAGAGTAAGCTTTTTGTTTATCCACACCTTATTCCCTCTTTTCCTTACAGGTACTGATGCTCTTTGATCTAGCTATGTCAAGGACACCATCTCCGACCTCCTTCAGAACAAGATCGATATGTCCAAACTTGTCATCACGAAAGCTCTCTCTAAAGCCGACTACGCCAACAAACAAGCGCACGTCGAGCTTGCCGAACGCATGAAGAAGCGCGACGCTGGCTCTGCCCCCACTCTGGGTGACCGGGTCGCCTACGTGATTGTCAAAGGCGCGGGAGGGGCCAAGAATTACGAACGCTCCGAGGATCCACTATTCGTGCTCGAGAACAATATCCCTATCGACACAAAATACTATCTCGACAACCAGCTCGCAAAGCCTTTAGAGCGCATCTTTGAACCAATACTGGGAAAGAAAGTCGGTCAGCTACTCACTGGAGAGCACACACGCTCTGTCTCTATAGCTGCCCCAACGCTGGGCGGACTGATGAAATTTGCTAAGAAGACGCAAACATGCATGGGGTGTAAGAAGCCTCTCGTAGCCAAAAATGAGCTTGCGGGCGCGGTGTGCGAGAACTGCCAACCAAGGATGGGAGAGCTCTATACTAAGACATTGACAAAGGTTAGTGAGCTGGAGGTTCGCTTTGGGAGGCTATGGACGCAATGTCAGCGCTGTCAGGGCAGCTTGCACTGTGAAGTCATTTGCAGTAGTAAGGACTGTCCTATCTTTTACATGCGAATGAAGGCGAAGAAAGATGTTGAGGACGCCGGGAAGGAGTTGACACGTTTTGATTTCGATGCCGCTGCATGGTAAGGGGTTGACGACGCCAGGGAGTCACGGTAGCAAAGGGAGGTTCTGGGCATTGGGTTACCTGCGCGGCTCTAAGTGGTTTTTCGTGCTCGTAACAAGAGCATAACGGACGATGAACTAAAGAATGTCAATTGCAATGCCATCGAGAAGCAACTGGAACTTCGCACAATCACGCACCACTAACATCGAGCGAACCATTTCAGGGGTTCCTGCTTGAAATAATTCCCAATCTCTCGTCGAATGTCCAAAATCAAAGTCTTTCTCGCTAGTAGAGTCGGATCTTCGGAGGCTATAGAGCTATCGGAACAAACACTGATTCATTCTATTGTCCCTCAAGGGACAATGGGTATTCATGTCGCAAAGCTACGAGCCTGGCGATGTATACGCCTCACATTTTCTTTCGACCTCTCCACGTCACCCCCTGCACCTAATCCTTTTATCTAGCAATTCGCACACCCTCCTCCCTTCCTTCTTTCTCCGTAGCAGATCTCCGTACACTAGCCATATCGTGCCCAAAGGCACAGCTCCCCTCGAACTTGCACGGTTCGCCCTTGGGCATCGCCTTGCAGGTCTTTGGATGTGATACAGACCATCGTGGTGTAGAGCAACGATCTGGCATTGGTGAACAACAATAGATAACGCTAGGGCAGAGATTGCAATTCCTTACGCCCGTCTGGTATTCTCGACAAATAGTCAACCTCGACATCTTAGATCTGTCCACTTTACCCGACGAGATTCTGAGCGCCAGCCTTCCTCAGCTTGTTCATGTAGTCGTCCTTCACATATGCGAGAGCCTCCGCATGCTCTTCCATCTCGAGAACGACGATCTTGATCCTCGGCCGCAGAGGCTTTTATTAAGGTATCAAACGATTCCTTGGTGTTCGACTCATTTGCATCGGAGTTGAGCTGACCGCCTTCGAGGGCAGGTTGATCGTCGGCCGCAGAGGCTCTGCCTCCCCCTAGGATATTTGCTATTTGCATTCGTATAAGCTTTCGGTATATAAGTATATGTAGCCTCTGGTTGAGAAAGGAGAAGCGGTCATGTCTCGAGTATAAGTCCGAGGTTCGGGTTTTCGTTCTTGGTACGAACATTTGTCACTATTCGTTCGATCCTATGAGTGAGGACATGGCTTTCTTCGAGCTTCGCTAGACCTGCTGAGTCGCCCCGACGTGGGAGGTCGGTTTCCTGATGCGAGGTAGTATTGAACTTCTCTGTTGTATATGTGTATATGGAGGTTCTGCTGTAGCAGAAGTTGTATCGTAAGGGCAATCGTTGGCTTGTTCTATGTTGAGCCACAACCGGCTGACCCCAATCTCTACACAGAGCATGCAACGCCTAAGCGGAGACGTTTTGCAAAAGGCAAGGCTTCAGAGTCATCACGGTCTCGCTTGTTGTTCCTCGTGCTATCCGCCATGGGCACCCGAACAATGCTGATATCGTTTTCATTACGTCAAGCCTTAGCAGTCTTGCGATATGTGTCCTTGAAATGTGATTTAATCTCATGGAAGTGGAAGATAACAAGATGTGATCATTCTGTTGTCTTTCTTCTATCATCTCGATTAGCAACACTAGAATATTGAGTACTCTGATAAGAGACTTTATTGGAGAATCGAACTTCATGAGTCGAGAGTCATGACTGCAGTCCAAGTGGCCTCGACACCTTTTAGAGAGATGGTAGCTGTAAGTTCGCCTATCATGGAAGTTGTAGCATTGGCGGGAAGATCGGAAGTCTGATCGTAGAATGTGCTCAATTGGTTCTTTGAAGTGAGAAGATGAGAGTATGGATAATGAACAGGCAGGAGCCACAATCGACTCGCACCGCTGTCTCTTCAGAATATCCAAGATCGCCGTTTCGGCCACGACGGGCATCACTTCTTAGAGCGGTTTTTTCAGAGGAATTCTCGCGACCAAAGGTGAAAACGGGGTTTTTGGCATTTGCTGCCAAAGAGGGTCTTGGTGGGGCCGACAAAAGTGAGCACGGGTTTTGAGGCAAGGCTGCCCCCGAAAAGGGTCTATGGCTTGCCGGATGCAATTAATGGTAGACCAATTAGTGGCTGGCCTAGCCGTCCTAGAAATGATATGTGTATGCTGGTGTTTGGATGCCATACCACTCAGATCTTTTCTGCTCGACTTCGATAATCAGTCAACCTTTTTACTCGAGCCCCTCAACAAGATCCTCGACGGTAGTCAACTTCGGCTCCTTGGCCACCCAGAAGCAGGCGGCCCGGTGTAAGTTCTTCAAAGTGGTACCGGGTTACTGCTCGTTATCACTGCTTACGGGGTGCGGTCTCCGACAGCTACCGGTCTGCACTTCTTCGTCAGTGCTTCTTGCCGAGGATTTGTACGGGGATGCCTTCAGATGCTTGGTCTAACTCTGTCCCAACGACGATGACAGGACCTGGCTGGATATAGCCTCTTCGATTGTGTCCAGGATCGGTGGCTTCCTCCATGCGTGCCCGCCTTTCCCCATCATTCTGTAACTGGAAAACCCGTATGTGACTCCTCGCGTCACTATGTTCGTCCGAAAGTTCACAGGCTGCACAGCAAGCATGGTAGAGTGCTTTCCGACTATCCAATGCCCACCTGAGCGATTGGAGCGATTGGGTCTGGGATTGGAACACTTGTGGGTGTCTCGCTGTCTAGTACCACGTTTGGAGTCGTCGTATGTCCACTCGAACCCGTCCAGACCCATACCGATAATTCAAAATTCATCGATGCCGGCTTCAGCTTGGTTGATGATCGTCCGGTGGTGGGCATCGCATGACCCAGAACAAGTCACACATCCATCTTTGACCCATCATATATCAAATGCCGTCATGGAAGTGGCGTTCGTTTCGAATTACAGTCGACGGACTTCCTGAATCGTGTGCTGATTTCTTCATGTAGTGGTAGCAGTCTGGGATTTTCTTGCAGCAACTTTATAAGCTTCGCCAGGCTGAATCTTCCACTTCCATGTGCTTTTCTTCACCGATGATGATGCTATGCTCTCAACTTCGTCACATGATCGGATTCGAGCACCCCAGTACCAAACAACTTTTCCACAGCAGTGGTCGCGCTGTATAGACATTTGCCGCTAGGTGTTCTTCGAATCTCTCCATTAATCACAGTTTCGACATCATCCACTCTTCAGAGTGGTCCTTCTCTTGTCGAAACTCAATGAAGTGCTTGGCCCGTTTGTCAAATTCTCTCGAATGTAGAAAGAAGTAAGAAAAAGAGATTAGCGTTTTCTTCTTTTTTTTCCGACTTTGACATAGGAGACGATATCTTTGCCCATCGCAAATTGGCGATCCGTTGAGGTTAGGACAAGATCCAAAGCAAAGTGATTCATCCACTTCTTCGCCAGCTCTCCGGCTTCGTCTCGTGCTTCATTTCGCTCTTGACAGTCATACGATTTATCAGTCCCTCCTTTTGCACTTGTGGTTCAAGCTGATGTATGCAGTTCTTCCAAAAATGGTCCTGTCTGCTCTGCTCAAGCTTTGGTGCTGCTATAATGTAAGCCTTCTTGTAATTGAGCGCTGGGTGAGAGGAGATGCTGAGAACTCTAGTCGTCGTTCTCAACAACTCCTTCGGTCTCTGTATCTTTTCTTGACGCTTCGCTGCTTTGAAAATGAAATCTGGCCGTGATGGAATTTTGCACTTACCACTATCGTGCAATCTCTTCCTGACAATTCGATACCTTTTCTCGATATAGAGTCAACCAGCCACCAAGTGATAGAGGCCATATATTTGTAAACTTTGGTAGAATCTCCGTCATTAGCCCCTGAACGGCGCGCAGGTAGCGAGCAACTCGCTAAATGTGAAATTTGACATATAGTATGTGATTCTAAGGATCCTCGGACACGTCGTCCATCGTATGTGTGACATTAGCGAGGAATGGGTTAGACATAGAGCGGCGTTCTTTATATATGAGTATAAGGCAAGCTAGCCATGAAAAATGATGTTGTTAGCTGTTTGCCTAGGTATCCTGTTCCGGCGACGGCGAGCTGACGAGGCTCAGAGAAGATATAAATCCGATATCAGTATTGATATTCAACATAATACTTAACGATAGCTTCGTCGAAAAGCATGAGGACTGGCCGCCGATGGTAGGAATGTGCTCCAAGGCAGGATTCTCTCTAATGATACGGTTGAGAAAGAGGCTCGAGATGCCTAGGAACATGTTCGCAGCTCCTCGTTGGGTCTCTCCTTGTGCGTGCGTTCGGACGAGGCAGACTACCATCCTTTCTCGCCCGATGGATAGTGGAACCAATTCAATTACTGTGACATAATGATGTCAGACTTCTCAAAGTTAACACAAATGCCGACCATCTGATCTTATAATGTTGGTATAAGGCAGATTGTGCTGCAAGTCCGAGCAGCAGTGAAGAATACCATAGTGAGATAATTCTGTAGCTGAAGATCCATTCACGGCCCTCTCAATCTCTCGGATCCATTATAGCATACGCCCGAGCTAGGAAGGTTATGCCGCACAAATCTGTTCAAGTCACCCTTAGCGTCTGTGGAAGCCTATTTAAAAGGGTGCTGAGCTTCATATCTGCTCGCTTCTTCCATTCACCCACAGCATGCTGCACGCGGAGCACAGCCAAAAGTGGGTAGGAGTCCCTGATTGGTAACGTCTCTTCCAGCGCCGCAGCAAGCGCCCAACCAGAGACGAGCAGGTCGCGAAAGGTATGGCGGCGCATACGCCACAGCCATATCGTCTAAGATAAGATGTACTGTAATTCCAACTGCATTCCGATCCTTTAGGCGATAAGTTTGGGAGACTTTGCGTGCTGTGCGACATGTCGAAGTTGAAGACAGCTGTGCTGCCAATATAAGCTGGAAGAGTAAGATGAACAATCTCAGCTTCCCTTCGGCAGGGCAAATGTGCTGTCTTCGTTGCTGGGAAGCTGGTCCATGGGGCGTTATAGGGGTACAAAAAGCATGCAGTTATCGTTGCAGCTGCTGCACGGACCTGGTATAATGAAGTTGATGCTTGAGTATGCTTGGTGATCAAGAACCGCACATGGAGAGCGCGAGATAATCTATCGTCTTTCCTAAATGGATTCTGCGATTCCAAGTCTTTACTAATGAAGTGGAATATGATTAGTACCTGATCATCTCACTCTCGACTGGCAGGTATCTCACTGTTCATCTGAGCACCATCCCTTGTATAGTACTCAGCCTGATCTCGAGCATTGACAGCCATCCGATGACCCTTTAAATTTATTTTCCTTGCAAATCATATAAGTTTTCAGTCCTTGGTACAGAACGGTGTCTGAGAGTCGAACAGTCTGTTATGGCTGCTCTTCAAAGCCAACTCAGTCGCTGGGCCTAAATCCCAATTTGGCTGCCTAAACCTGTCATCTGTCGATTGTCTCCCTGGGGTGCATCTCCAGATTTAGCTCGGGCTCTGTGACTTCGATTGGTACTGTATCCGCCAGCGTTCTGGCGTGTACGCTTTCCAAGAGTCGGAACCATTTTTGTGTTCTGTGAAAAAGGGGAGTTCAACAATTCAAGAATAAGTTGCTTGTAATCTAGTATTCTCCTTCTGAGACTATACGCAAGACACAAGTTGCGAGAAACAAAGTCAAAAAGAAAGGTCAAAGACGCTGATGGGCTTGGGACCCAATCTGGCTGCCTTAACAAGCGAATTTTCACGAGCTGCCTCAAGATCTCGATCAGAGTGCCCTTTTCCTTTGTTGCTCGTCTCTTGGTATTGTGTCCGCCAGCTTTCTGACGTGTACGCTTTCCCAGAGTTCAAGCCATTATCGTGTTTGGTGAAGGGGCTTCCTATGTTACAAGGTCAGCAATGTCAGAGACACCGTAAAACGAATATACGGCGGAGATGGCTCTGAGATGAGCTATATGAAAACAATGTACCTGGGGACTACGGCCTTGTTCTTTCCCAGTGTGCTCTCTGTGTTTATAATCAGTAAAAAGAACATTAGCGAATCCAGTCAGTTCTTAAACGGTCCACGGTCTTTTTGAATGTGGAGTAACAGGTCCCAGGGAGCTCCATTATGCATTCGTCGCATGTTACCAGGAGGGCAGCGTTAGATTTGGCGTCATAGGAGTTGCCACTGTGAGTCCAGGACACGTGTTCAATCAAGGCTGTTCTTGAATTAACATTTTGAGGGTTGGCAACGAACTCGATAACATCGTTGATCGTAATCTTAGGTCCTCCAGCTTTAGACCCAATCTGTAGCTCTGTAAGCAGACTTCCCTGCAAGGATGCGTTGCGTCGCAGGTTGGCTAGAAGGATTGTCATTTTAAATCCTTGTTCGATTGTCTTTCGCATGACCCACAGCCATCGAAACACCACTGCATAACGACGGCCTTTCCCACGGAAGTCTGGAGCACCGCGCACTTCATAATCCCAAACAATTTGAATCTGTACAGTAGGCTCCTAACGTGCCATCGTTGACACATCGAGGGCGGCGCAGGTTTTCAACACAGTTCACTCAAGCTTTGGGAACAGTGATCGAGTAGACCTAGGCTACGAGTGAGGCCCTATATGCCGCTTTTGTATGACAGCTTTCGAGTTAGCTTCTGGTGAGTCTCTGCCCTGGTGTAACGAGATGCTCTTCTGTGTCTTCCGAACAATATTATGGAGATATTGGTGTGTTAACACCGAACCCAGCCATCACATGGCGATGACGGCGGATGAGGCGACACAGAGAAGAATGAATCACGAATTTTCTATATCGTGGAGAGTTCAAGCAAAGACAGCCAAAGATGTGAAGAACAAGTGGGGCAAGAGTGACCAAGTCACTTTGGTAGCCGCTCCAATCGATCATAGATACGAGACTGCTATGAAAAGATAGCTTGATGCCTATTTAATCAACTCCATCAACTCTAATAAGATATGCGTTCAAATGTACCCTGTCACGTGTGAAACACCATTTTGAAGACTGAGTCGCTGTGTTCATCCATACATGCATTTTGGTACAGCCCAGCACTGAGCCATCACCGCCGACGGAGACACACGCTCGCAAGGTCAACAGGGACTTGCAATCCTTCCCCATCCGCTTGGCTTCGGCTTGTCAGTGCCTAATTTCGCTCCATTCTGAGCGGAATACTGGATCGGGCGCGCAGGCGGTTGATGAGGAAGATGTTGATCTCGGACTGTGGTTTTCATTCAAGCCGGATGGCTGGGACTCAATCACCAAGCGGTACAAGATGGAATGTACGACGAGAGTGAGATAAGACAAGAAGACTTGCATGGGCAGCGTAAAGGAATTCTGTCTGGCTTTCAATTCAACGATCTTGGATCGTGAAGGAGAGAAGCACGAAGATGATCGTTCTCTGTGCTTTTGATCGGCATAGCCAGGCGGCAGTACTTGTGCCGGGTGTCGAGGCCTTGTTGAAAGGGAAGCTTTCGGATAAGATCTCGCGCCAAAAACCAGAAACAGGAGAATATCTTACGCGCACAACCAGCGGTAGTGCTCAATTCGCTCTATAAGTTGTCACCGGTGTCATTGCCAGCATTGTGATTACCGATGAAGCCAGTTTCCAACTTGTCGCTCTTGGTATGGCCTTCGTAGTATCGCTGGGGTGCTCTGTCCACTGGGGGCAAGTGGGGAAGGGATATAAGTCGACGAAAGTCTTTTCGAAGGGGTTAATAGAATTTGAATATATTATATATGCTGCTGTTGCTAGACCATCCGACTCTTTGTTGAAACAACCGTGCATGAGAGATTTCCGAAAGCCTGATTGCTTGAAGCGACAGTAAATCGCGCACGACATATACACTGTGATGGAATGAGTAGACATTCAGACCCTAGAGTTCTAGCCAATGTACTTGAATTCAATTACGGATATGAGAAATGTAGTAAGAAACGAAGTACCCGGCTGTAATGGACGCCTCATTACCTGCATTCATCGTGTAGAACTTATATACTCTGACGAGATAATTGAAGGCTGCCAACCACGATTAGATTGTTTGTTTGAAACACCCATGTCTCCTAACTCAGCATATACTTCTTCAATAACTTAAAATGTCTTTTCCAACCGACAAGAACGGAATGGAAGAACTTTGTTGCGTTGGAGGATTGCACAGATAAGATCGCAGCTGTGACAAAGAAAGGTAAGAATTCGGAGAACCAATAGACAGGTTGCGCAGCTTTATTCAATACGATTATTCAATTCAGTTGACGTTCGAAACAACTAGTTTAATTTTTTTTTCTACTTTATCTTTATTAAAAGCGACTCGATTGTTACGATTTTGACGTCAAAAGAAAGCGTAAAGCGAATCTTACAAACAACGTAGTTATTGCGACAACTTTCGTGATAACGCATTGTGTGAAACAACAATGTAGAGAGAATTAAAAAATCTTCAAATTTTGATGTTCAAAACGCGAGTATTCTCGCGATTGCCCAATCGAGTTTGCTTGACACGAGCGAATAATATTTCGACGCTTGATGTAAAGTACGATGCAGCCCTACGACTAGCCCCCGCAAAAGCAATTGAATAATCGTATTGAATAAAGCTGCGCAACCTGTCTAATGGGATGGAGATTGACAGAACGACTTCGAAAAAGTAGTTCAGATCGAACTATCAGTTCAGATATATGAACTGTACTTGAAAATGTTTTCCTTCATCGCTATTCTGTCTTGAGATCTCGTAGTGTATCCCAGTCGGAATCCTTTTATTCCTCCTGAAGCGCCTCATATGTCGCACAGAAAGCATCGTCCGCGATCTTGATATCCGGTTTGACTTGAGTGACAAGGATAACCCATTTGATTTCCCACTTGGAAGTTTGAGCTTCGAACCGTTCGCGTGCTACAAGATGCCATCTAGAACAGCGTTGGTGATTGTTGGCATCCTTCCTGGTAGTTCCTCGATGGGGATAATGCATCCGGTCTCTTGAGAAGTATCGAAGAGTAGCTGCGGTTTGAGCGAGTCTACCATCCCCAAAGGCGTTCACAGTAGATGCGTTTTACGCGGAGCTATCTGAATAGCGGTCGAGTTCGGTCTGAACTTCGAAGCACATGCACATCAGTGCCTTCTCTGTAGTAGATGCCGCCGAGATCGCAATCGCAATTGCAACCAGGCAAGACGCTGTGAGTGAAGAAGCGTGCGGATTCAGAGTCAGAGGAGTCAGGAAACATCTGACGTGATAAATGAGTAAAGAATTCAGTGATGGGCCCTAGAATAATCATCAGTCGAGATGAACATGTCACAAAGGACCAGGCGGAAGACTTTCTCCCTGGCCCTCATTGTCCTGAGAGCACAAGCCTTCAGTATAGTCTTCTCCGATTATAATACCGTCCTCTGAGTGACCTGACACTCGGCTCACTTCAAGCTCCGCCTTTGCCTGTTTGTTCTGACTGTTTTTCGGCGGGATTCCAGTCGGCAGGCTCTTCATCTCTCACTTGAAGGCTCGCATTCGGGTGCTGGCTCGCTCGCTTTAAGGTTACCGCCTCTGCGTTTCGATTTGTCGATCGAGGGCGGCGATACGGTTAACGCTTAATTTATAGCCACTTTCTTTGCTTTCCGCTTGCCGATGAGGCTATTTCTCGCGTTTTGTTGATCGTTCGGGGCTTCTTGGCACACGCACTGGAGACCTCGGGTACGCATTTGCTTATTGGAACGACATAACCGGGGATCAATGGCATAAATGCCATGATGAAGAGGAGAGAGAAAAGGTTCGTTACCTGGTATGGGCGCCATAATTATAGCAAAGCAATTCCATGGTGAAATTATTTCAATTGCGAAATTCAGCACAAGAGCAACACGATGAGCGGGTAGTGATAGTAGATAGGAAGATGTAGATTTACAACTGCTACGACTTGCTTGTGGTGGGGTGATTCGCTCCAGAGGCAAAAGTCGAAGCTTAGGACTACCATGGACCAGGAATGCTAATAAGTGGTCTCGTGTCCCGTACGGCGGGGAAGAAAAGTCACAGGAGCCATTGACATGGTGGGTCTCTTCCCACTGGGTGTAACGACGCCTCATCGTGTTCTTGCTTCGAATGCGTCGTAGCATCCTCCACTCGCGCAAATCGGTGCAAGCATTCCTTTATGGGACAGGCTCACATTCGTATCGTACTGAATCTTCATGATGTGTCCTTGACAATGGGACTCATTTTCTGAGAGGTAGTAATAGCCGGGCCGCATGCAAAGAAAACCATTGAGAGAATTACTGTCGAGGAGATGCGTGGTAAGGTCCTCGTCCTCTTCTCCGCATATGCTGCAGTTCTTCTGCCCTTGATACTCGTTAGGGATGTTATTACCAATAAGATACGATGATGCAAAGGCATCTCCGGATTCTCGTTGAGATTCATAAGAGCCGATTGTGGAGACAGCATTAGCTTTATATCTTCAAGCATAATTTCAAGTAGCTCCCTGACTTTCTTCTTTGGAATCGAAATGCTCCAAAAAGACGTACGGCGCCTGTTATGCGAACAAGGTTCGCAACCGTACGCAAACCGTTTCGTACTATCGATGCATCATCGATGCACATCGTTTAGTGTAGTGTAGTACGAGACATTTAGTAAATCGTACAGTACAATAGACAGGTTGCGCAACTCTATTCAATACGATTATTCAATTAAACATTGCTCGATTTAGTTAACGTGATCCGAAAAGGGCAAGCAGATTTGGCGACTTGACACTCTCAATTGAATTAGTATTCAATTATTGAATACTCATTCAATTGATTTATTATCTTATTCAATTGCTTCAATTACTCGTCTAGACGTAGCTTATAAAGATTATAATCATCTTCTCTATCATTGTCGTCGTCGTCGTCGTCGTTATGTCTAGAGATGTATTTAAAAGTTATTTTCATGTTCTTGATTTAAGCATTTCTTTACGACAATTAAAGTCTTTGCAATCATTGTCGTCTTTGCGATTCTCGTAATCATTGTTATCTTTGTAGATCTCGCAATTTTCGAAGAACATATAACGATTGTCTCGTAAACGAAAGAAAACGATCTAATTCGAATTAAAGTTGTTTCAACGATCGTTAAAGAAAAGAAGAAGATAGATTGATAAAAAACATCAAAGAACAATTACACAAAAATTGAAAAAAAAAAGAATGTTAAATTAAATGCAAATAATAATATTGATCTTGACTTTTATATTTAAAACATCGTTAGTCGACGTCGTGCTTTCAACACTTTTAGTGCTTTTTTGTCGTCAAAAATCTCTACTTCTTTTGTCTCTTATAAGCGAAAAAAAAATTAACAATTAAGTTAAAAGCTCAATTATAATTAACAACTTACAAAGAAAAACGATGTTATTTTTGTCAATATGTGCGTGACTAGATTTGCGAAGTACGACATCAAAACTATGTAGCGTTTTTAAGACAAAATTAAAAAGAAATTCGAGACAACAATAGATCGTAAATATGTTAACGTTAGTAAACAAATAAAGCACTTAATAAGTAAAAGAAAAGTAAATATTAAAGTCTTACATAAATCTAGTTATGTAGCACGAAACAACAATTGAACTCAAGTTATCGATAAATAAATGTTTACATTCGTAGCATATTAGAAGGCGAAAAACTAAAAGAGTTTTTCGCGAAAAAGAAAGATAAAAAAGAATGCAAAACACGAAAAAAAAAAGAAACAAACTTAGTTAACAATTAAAACATAAATCGAATTACGAAGTTTTCTTTTTCTTCTTCTTCGTTGTCTTCGTTAGCAATAAAGGGAGCTTCGAAAATTAAAGCAATTTCAAAAATAATAATTCTAATATATTCTTTAATGCAAAAAAGAATATAGAGAAATCGAAACTCGTAATAGAAACAAGTTCTTTATCTAATAACGATGCAATAATAATAGAAGATTTAGATTACAAAGAAGTAGACTAATCGCGTTGACCCGGAAATGTCACGTGCAAATGCCAAGACCTAGATCAAAAAAAATTCGATTCCAAAAAATTGTCGCGACCCAATCTTGGCGTCGGGTCGAGCTAGAGGGGTAATATTATAATCTGGTTCGACGATTAGTCTACAAAGAAGACATAAATAATAATTGACGTACAAGAGTATAAGTCTTATCTAAAGACGACAACAATTATTCGTCTATATTTTCTAAATCTTTATTAAATAAATCTACATCGTTAGAGTTTATAGAACGTTAAGAAAGCAAGATTACAAAATAGTTTCGAAGTAACAAAAAAAATTTTGAAGAAATTTAAACAAATATGTATTAGCGTAATAAACAACAAAGACTTAGACGTTTTCCAACACACATTAATCGATTACTTTAAAAATTAAACGTTATTAATAAAAAATTTATTAAAACAAGAATCTTTGTGAAAGAAGATAAAGAATACGTTTGAAAGACATTTGATAAAGCATATTGCGAAAGTCTTAAAACTTAGACGTTATTTTAAGAAGTCGTTGCATAAATATTATAAAAAACATGTTCATTCTTAATAGATTAATTTGTTTAAAGATTTGATTAAACTTAGCGAGAATATAAAGCAACTAAAACAATTATATAAAAGTAATAGAGAGAAATTCGTGACAAATAATGCGAAAAAGAAAAGATTCGCAATAAATAAATGCAATTAACAAGAAAATCAAAATAAATAATGCAAGCAACAAGAAGATCGTAACAAACGATAAGAGAAATAGAAAAAGAAGAACGACAAATATTTTAAATTCGAGAAAGTAAATCGTGACATTAAATGCGAAAAGAAAATGATTTGCAAAAATATCTATAATTTGAGACGAGAATCACTATTATTGCATTTTTTTTTCGAAACTTCGCAAATTTCATTTAAGAAAAAAAGAGACAACGAGATGTTTAGTTATTAGACTTTCGTATACAATATTGTCTCTTTCAAGAATATTAAATATATATCAAAGAAATGTAATATGCGAGTTGCAATACAAACGAATGTAAATTGCACTCATTTTGTCGACGACTCGAAATTTTATCTCTAAACAAAGAAAATAATAATTCAACGTTTAATCGCATTTGCGTTAATAATATCTTTAAAAAATTCTTAAAATAAATTCTTAAAATTTAGATCGAAAAGTGCTTACATTGACGACATTATTTACAATCATAACTCTTTGCTAAATTAATAGAGAATTTCTAATTATTAAAGATATATAGATAATTATGTTATCGCGACGATTTAATGCGATACTAATAAGAAATAACGAAAGAAAAAAAAGAAAACGAAAATCGTTTTCGAAAGTTTAATTTAAGATTTTTCTCTATGTTTTAATATTTAAATAATAACAATAAGATTTAGAACAACAAGCATTGAAAATTAGCACTAAAAAACTTCATCGAAGCTAAATATATATATAAACATAAAAGAGAAGATTTAATACTCTTATAATGTAGAGCTTTTAAAATCGCTAAAAACTCTATCGACTTGCAAATATTTCGAAAAACTAAAAAATCACATTGCAAAGCGAGATTCTATTTGATTGTTTCGTAAACACGTATAGCAATTAATTAGAAGAATTGTCGCTAAATAAAGATTTTTGATCGATTATAATTCGACTTTTATTTGCGTTTTAAAAGCATTAAATATTTACAAAGTTTAAATTAAATTAAAGAAGTTTTCGACAATAATGCGAGTCTTGAACATTCGTTTGTTGAAAAAGATTTATCTTTCGTTTGTATAATCTAAATAGAGAGACATAATGTACAATTGATAAATATAGATTTTATCGTTGTACAATTGAAGTTTTCTTTAATTTTTAAGAAGAGTTTTTAATCGATTTTGCAATTTAAATTTCTATAATATCGTAACGTCGTCCATTTTGTCTTTACAAAAATCGTAAATAAATTCTATTAAATCGTTCGAACAAATAATAATTAGTCAAATTATTTTATGTGATTTTTTGTAATTAGAGTAATAGAATTTTTATTTTATATTTGATTTGCAAAACTTCTAAAAAGTTTCATTAATAAGTTCTTATATAATGCTTTTGTCTCTAATCTTTTTTACTCTTTTTATCGCTTTGACTTATTTTTTGATGCGTGTATAGATAAGCGTTGAATGTTATCGAAACATATTGTCGTATCGAATTTCGAAATATTTAAGAAAATTGTTAAGAACGCAAGAGAGATAAAAGAGAGAACAATTAAATCGTTCTATCAATTCAAATAGCTAATAAGAATAGAATAATTTGTATAGAAGACAGCAAAGAACGAGTTCGAAAAATAACTTAATACGATTACTTTATTCGATAATATCGATAACAAAATAATTAACAAGCAATCGAATTTTCTTCTTATTAAATCACATTATACGACGAAGACGTTTAAAAAAAATCGATTTAAATCGAATTTAGATCTTTTATACTTTATTGATTTAATGTATAAATGTCGAGAATTGTTAACAAGATATTAACTCAAAATAATAACAATAACAAGAGCAAGAACGATAGCTATACATATGTTTTAGTCGTTGCTTATCAATTGAGTCAATTGAATCAATTGAGACTTGCTAGATAGAATAGAAAAGATTAAAAATGCACATTATTAATTAAAAAAGACGAAAATTAATCAAATACAATAATTATTAAGTTGCGATTCATATTATTTAATCTAATATAACGCGAACGAGTTAGCGATTCTAGATCTCACTAGTTCTCGCAAATTAGTTAAATAATCGTATTAAATAAAGTTGCGCAACCTATCTAATATAGAAGATCTACACTATCGTGCGCATCAATAGTACGATGTTGTTTATAAATATCTTGATGTTTAGTCTAGTTCTAGAGTGAACTCTAAAGTAAATTTTAATACTTCGTCAAAATGTCTATTTTTTTAGCGTTATTTAGAGATAATTTTTTGATAAGAAGTTGAGATAAAATACGTATAAAAACGTTATTAACAAATAAATTTTATTATTTATTTTATTATTATTAGATAAATCGATAATCGATTTGACGATTCAAAAGATTCAATAATCGATTCAAGATTTATCGAACGACAAAAATCTAAATCTAGAACTTCTTCTTTAAATTTACACATTTTATTATCTTGCAATCTTATTCGAAATGTTTGACTTAAAGCTTTCTATTATCTTTTTTATCTTAATTGCTTCGCACAAGAATTTATAAAGTGTATTTATTAATATTAGATTTGTTGCAAGCAATGCAAGCAATATAACAACTTCAAATTTAATTAAAAATACGAGAAATATCAATATAAGACAATTTGCTATTTTAAGAATTATTAAGTTAGCAACAAAGCGACGACGAATTAGAACAAACCTCGAAGAGAAGAATTTAAAGACTATTTAAGCTAAAAACATTGAATAGTTTCAAAGCGATAGCAATAAGAAGTTGTTTAACAACGTAAATAACAACAATTTAATTGACTTTCTCTCTTTACTTGCTAGCTCTCGAGTTGTATCGCAAACGATTTTTAAATTATTCTTAATTAATAACGAATTAAGACAAGATCGAAAGCTTGTATTAAACATTTAAAAGTACTTCGAATTAATCGACAACAACAACATAAAGTGCAAGCACTACTATACTATATATAAACTCAACAACGAAACTCGTGTTTCTAGAAATTATCTTGTTAAGAAACACGACATCGACTTTGTTAATTAACAAATTGCTACAACAACTATATACAACAAAAGCATTAAAATAACTTTTCTTCAATTGTTAAAGAAAGGAAAGAAAAGAAAGAAAAGAATAAACAATTAAACATCGACATAATTAAGAAAATCAACAAAGAGTATCTAGAATATCTCTATATAAAGTAAACTATTATAACGAATGTAAAGTTTTCACAAATATTTAATAAAAACTTTAGAACGTTTTTATATTACATTAATAAATCTATAAACAAGATACTTTCTTTTGCGTTTAATACAATTAAATCTAGAGTTTATCTACTATTTTAAGAGAATTAAAAGCGTCTACAACATCTTCTTTACTTTGCAATATTCTTTATTTATATTACATGCGATGCTTAAACGTTCTTTAATAATCTTGTTTTTCTTGATAGTATTGTATACTTTATTGATAAAGCAAACGATTTGCGAACTATATTACTAATATTAAAAGAGCTTTAAAATAAGCACAACAATGCAAACATGACTATTATTATATTAAATGTCTTATTCGTCTACGCAATTCGCAACAAATTAGAATATTTTGTTATAAATAATGTTATTAACAATAATACTATGCTAAAGATTATTACGAAGAAGTTTGAAGAGATAAACAATATTTATTATAATTTAATTGAGCATTGTCTTTGTTGTATTAATTACATTATTAATCTATCTATTTAAACGTTTCTATTTGACAAATATTCTAATATCGAAAACAATCGCAAAGCTTGCGATAAAAACAATAACGACAATTTTTCTAACAAAGAGTTTTAAAACTATCGCAAGCTTAACTTGCAAGACAAGTTACATAATATTATTGTATATTATGCGAAGTTCGCAAAGAATCTAGAAGTTCAAACAATCAAATAAGAGTTTAATGCTAAAAAGAGATTATTGCGTTTAATAAAACTTCTAGTTTATAATACTTAACTAGTCTATTAATAGAATTAAGTCCTTTTTGCAATTCTTTATTAATAACGACCCTAATCTATCTAATAATATTCTAATTGTCAATAATTGAAGAACGCTAATTAGTATAAGAAACTTCCTAGAGTCGTTCTTTCAAATAACTAAATATACAAAGAAACGACATGTTACTATTGATAGAGTTCTTTTATTATTAGACTTTCTTTTTGGCAAATATGAAATCGACGCTCTTTCGCATATTGTTGATAACTTTATAAAGCTATCGATCGATACTAAATAAAAGAAACTTAAGAAATACTAAAATAAGAACATCGATCTAGTCTCTATCTATATTGTCGCTATTGCATTTGATTTTACAAAAAAGATGTTCTACTTTATTGCGCATTAATAATTTAATTAAGTTAAAGATACAAAGCAACAATTATTGCAATTGTAACAAACATACAATACTTCTATATTAACAAGATCTTTATCTAAGATAACTACAAAGACAATTAAGATTTTAAAGTTTCTATAATAAATAAACGTTATGCGATTGACAACAACGACAAACGAGTTAAAACAATATCTAAACAAGTCTTTTATCTATATCGATAGTCTTAATATTATTTAGTAATAAGAAAGTCAAAGATTACGTCTATTAATGCTTACACAAATAACTATAAATATATTTTCTATTTCGACGATGTTATTTAAATTAAAATGCGTTTTTTCTTTTACAAAGCATATTCTTAGTAACAAAAGAGCACAATTAAAATTTAATACAATAGAAACTTTAAAATACGTTAAGTATTAAATGCGACAAGATCTATATACAAACGCGAATTTGATCATCGTCATAATTGCAAAGATAACGAAGAAAGATATTTAGATGCGCGATAAAGAGATAAATATATATAGAAAAGAAAGCATCAAATGCATCTTCTAAACACTCGTATTATTGATGCACTATCGATGCAAATCGTACGATTCGATATAGTCTCATTATCGCATCGTTTGCGACGACGACGAGTCGTACAATATGATGTAAGACTAAATACGCATCGTTTGCACGGTTGCGATCCTTGTATGCGAAGCATCAAGATGCTTCGAAATCTATGTCGATCCACGGATCCTTGCGTTGTTTTTAGTAGAATCTGAGTATTGAAAACAATTAGTTCTCAGAATCATCTCGGTTTTCGGAGGCTCAAGTCTCTGAACCTTTGGTGCCCAGCAGTGAATTTCATTCATCCAGTCGATCAGTCCTGACGGTCTTATTGCGTCATTTCATCCGCCAATGCGTTTCTGATTGCTTAATAACGTTCATCCAAGCGCCAGTCCTGCATCTGCATTATCTTTGAATCTGCATCCTGGCTTACCAGAATGAGTGTCAGCACGTTGCTATGAGCTCCCCTAGAATCCAAGTCGGAGGACGATCTCGGCAGCTGTTGAGAAGCTCCGAGTCAGTGTCATTTCCAGGGGACATAGGGAGGAGCCGACCTTGTACTATTCCGTGCTAGAACTTGCTGGTACTTGAGATGAAGTACCGATCGGTCCCGAGGCGAGGAGTCCTAGTGTCGGACACTAAGGGTCGACTCAATAAAGCTGGTCCAATTCTTCTCTCAATAGGCGTCCCTCTGCTATTCTTTGGCATGGTTTTCGCCAAAAGCTGATAAATATGGCCCTCTTCATGCTCAACGTTAGCTTTTGCCTTGTCACTAAGGGACTGCTATATCCATTCAAGAATCGCTAGTACGTCCTCGTATACGGGGTCAATTCACTTCTTGAAATCTTTGTGCCAATGTCTTAGCAGCCCCTTTAGGACAATGATAAGTTAGGGGCCGTTTGTAATCTCGCTGTGAGCTTCTTTGAATAGATCTCAAAAACTGAAAAGCACCGAAAACCGAAGGATGTCGAACCTACAAAGGCCGAGCATGCAGAGTACTGCGAGATTTTTATAGATTTGAGGACATTGAAGGAAATTGAAGGAAAGAATTAATTGATCGAGAAGAATCCCAATAAATGATGACGAGAAATTCGAGAGCATAGCTAAGATGCACGATGATACAACAAGCTCACCCGATCCACCTACCTCGCAAGAGCCCTATTGATAGACCCTCTAATTTCGAAAGTATCTCATCTATAGTGACAGTCCGAAAGGAAGAAAGATCCCAGCATCAATGCGCATTCCGGAAACTTGGTCACTTAATAAGCTGAGCTCTGACTCGCCAACAGGTATATCTCTGAAATAAAATTCACTGGTAAGAACTTTTCACAATCTAACCGGATGCTCAAGAGCGTGTTACAGGGTTCGGGGCACAGCAATTCCTTCTCGGTGTAGCGGCCTAAGGTTGTCAATTCGCCGCGGAAACTCCCTAGTACTGAGAGTATCGCCTGCAGCAATTCTCGCTCTACGTCGACTCCGAAAGATCGCTGCCCGGAGAACGAGTCAGAAATCGCAAGCAGACTAGATATTCCAAGTACGTATTGAGTCTTCGGGATGGTAGAGTATCCGCGGCATCGAGCTAATTGCTCCGAATTGTAGATTCCGAGGAACCTCTGGATGGCACGGAAGGTGAACCAGATGGAGATCATTCTGGGAAAGCAATTCAGATTAGGAAAGGTAACTCGCTAGGCGAGATGTGTCAGGATGCATTGATCGATATACAAAGCTTGAGCACGATGTTCATAGTTCGGGCATTGGTGTATTCAAGCTATGGTCACTGCACTTCCCCGAGCCTCTGCTTGAATAATCTCGCAATGCCGAGGGCGGTAAGAGTATGTGAGAACCTTACGAGCACCATGACTAGCGGCTGTGAGAGTCATCTGACGTCTTATTGTGCTTTGCCTTCTGATAACCAAAGAATGATTGTGGCAAGTATAGTGACAGAAGAGGGAGCAAAGGGAAACTTGGCATTTATACCGGAGCAGCAAGGAAAGCGGCTGCTACGTTGACCTAGGTCTTATTGTGAGTCTCTTAGATTGGAAACCATCAGCTATCGAGAGATGATTTTTTTCTCCAAGCCAGAACTGTCGATGATTGTACTCTGCACGGTAGCAATGAGGAGCCATACTTGAGGGGGTCTTATTGTAGCCCTTAGGAAGGGTGGAGCATTCGAGAATGCTAGATCGGAACCCAATAACATCGAACCAATATTTGGCGTTGCGATTAGAAGTAAAGTCCTGTAAACCCCATTTACCTTGGTCAGGCTGTGATAGAGATCTTGTGAAGGAAGTTGACGCGGAGATGGAGTAGTATATAGATATATATACTGTCTCGCAGAGAACCGCAGTCGAAATTCCATTTTCTACCATCTTGTATCGAAGTCGTGCTCAACCGAGGACTGGCCTCGGTTGATGTGCAGACGTCGTATTTTCCAGTTTCTAGGTACCGTATTATCGAATTGTTGACTGCATGGAATGACTGGTAGATTTTCTTCGTCTGTCGTTGAAACTGTCCATCAGGTATGCTTACAAAAGAGGTCATCAGCCACTTGCGTGTTTGCCAGCCTCTCGCCTTTGTGACTCCTGAACTGATGCTTCCTGAGTAAAGTGTCAGTCACGCCTAAATTATCTCTCCATTGCGCAATTGGAGTGAGGCACGATCAATCGAGGTCCCAGCGAGTCCCATGTAATCGTGAGCGGTTGCTGGTCTCAAATCCTAATGGAGATTGTCCGAACATTGCTACCGAAGCCATTTGACTTTGCCAATTGAAATTCATGCGCTCACAAAAGCAAATTCTTGAGCATTTGGCTCTGGTATGCCGCCCGGGGATTTTTTCCGTGTTTTTGGTTGTACGTTGGGAAGGTGGCTGGAACCTGAGGCAAGGCTTCTATGAATCAGTCTTGGAAAGTTCTTCGCCGGGTCGTTATCGACTATTTTCGTTACCGGGGTGCAGAACAAGTTCGCTTCTCAAGAATCCGGCGAGGGCTTTCCAGAAGCCCATTCCCATTGGAGCGCATGAGTGTGGGAACAAAATCTCCTTCTGCAACTTTTGCAAGGATACTTTACCATCCATTCCCTGAGGATCATTTGCCCGATCATTGTTCGTTGCCGTTTCAGGAAAGCCATGGTCTCCCTTCAAGAAATGCCTGTATATAATCCTTCACCCCTGAATTCTCGATAGCTTCCCTGACAGAAGTGAGGTGCTATATCGTGACAGTTGTAGAGAGGTACCCGTAAGATTGAGGCTGAATTCGCTTGATCGATCTGATGATCGCTTGTGGAGTATCTAGAGGTCCGCTGCCCTGCTTTGGCGAGAAGTATCCTGTAGGGCGATGATCTTGAGAATGTTGCCAGGGATGAAATCCGCTTTTCAGAAGGGAAAGTTATGAGATGGTGTTCGCGTTATTAGATCTGTGAAGAAGTCGTCTCGGTTATTACCCTTAGGCTCATCGTGAATGGCTACGAGACCTGAGCTCCTGATGACGTCCAATCGCTGCACCAATTGCCACGTCGTGTTCTCTCGGTACCCCAATCGACTTAGAGACGTTGGTCCCATCACTCAACACGGCATTTGAGCTTAGTGGGCCAGATTGTACCCGTCCTCCAACTCTTGATGAATTTCAACCAAAGTGCCTCCAAGTCTCCGAGCTATCCGGACAAGTGAGCGGAATTGTTGACAATATTCTGTGAACTGAAACTCGTAATCATCGCCCAAAGTCGAGGTCCCATCCAATATTAATTGTAGACTCTGTTGCTGATGTTGTCAGGGTACTGAGGCAATAGGTCGATTCGATTTACGTACCGGCTTTTCTGTTTGATTCCATTGAAGGTAGGGCAGACTCCGAACCTTACTTGGTCAGGCACTGCGTGCTGCCGCATCATCAGGCTATAGAGGTGTTGAACGAACAAAATATCAGCAGAGGTTTGGGAAGCGGAGAGGTTGACTTTCAGACTCGCAATCGACAAATTTTGGCGAATTGACTCCAAACAGCGACGAATTATATTGCTCCCTCTCACCAGAGGCGTCACATTGGATTCACGACCTATTAAAGCCGCCTTATTATCCTCGTTTGTTCTTTCTTCTTTCGATTTCTGCATTCCCGGTGTCGCAACACTTCGTTCGATAAGGATGTTGATCATGAAGCCATAGGTGAAGCGCTATTTCCTAAACTTCCAGCGGTATCTGGAGTGATTCCGTTGTTGATTCCCTTGGAGGAATACATGGGTGTCGTGGGCATGTCGGCAACAGTGATGTCCTTGTGGCTATGTGATAATTCGATTAAACTCTAGTAGCTCAAAGCGCTGGAGAAAGCTCCTCGGTCTTGCTGGCAAGCGTGTCGGAACATACTACAGATTCAAGGAGATTCCCTTGAAGCAGGAGAGAGTCGAATTATGTAAAAAAGGTGGCCGAAGAGATCTACTTAATCTAGGCATTGAAAGAGTAGATCTTGATATCTATCACGGTCTGAGATGCCGAAGATTTCGAAACATGATCTCTTGAGCTAGCCATGCATGCAACAAGAATTATCAAATTGAACAGTGCAAAAGTTGTCGTCTTGGACCTCGAATCATTCTGCGTCTTCCCGGTTGTTCCAGGGCCGTTCATACACCTCCTCGCCCTTCAGCCATCTCTTAAATCGAAGCCAACCGATCTCTTCTATAATCGTACCTAGCTTCGAATCCAAGCCTCTAGTCGCATCCGCAAAAGGCCAGTGTAGCTCGGAAGGCCAATAACTACATCTGGAGTTGTAAGGGTGTTCAGTCCGCTTGCTCCCGATTCCTGCAAGTAGGATATCAAGCTGCTCTCCATCCAGAATGGTGGGAGGATTCTGTAGAATGTCCAATCTGAGTTCTTTGAGACCTTTCCAGCCACGTACCCACGCCAGCTTTGAGGTCCAAATCCACGCCAGAGCTACGGTGCATACACTAGCCGCCTGAAAACGTCGTATACCATACTGCTCTTCTATACCCCATCCTTCTTGAGGACAGCAGCAGAGAAGACCGTCCACAGCAGCGAGAACTTCGTCAGTAAGATCGAGAAGTGAGAATTGTATTCCTATGCTGCTGATCAAGACTTTATGCTGTGGGAGCACATTTCCGAAGTAGAATTGCGTATGCGGAAGCGGGCCGCGTGGCAAGTAGAAGGTATTTTGACTCCAGAACATGAGATGGCCCTCGTCGTGGATTTGTCGGCTTGCTACCAGAAGCTGAAACGCTGGGAGAGGCTCCGGAGGTGCAAGCATTGCCTGATTAGCTTTAGGCGCCAAACATGCATAATGCAGTTCATCGCATGTAGCGAAAGTAAGAAAACACCTGTGAGTCCGTACATGATCCTCACTGACGCTGGATAACCCCCGATAAGAATGGCCGAAGAAGGCCAGGTCATGCATAAAGTCCCCGAATATATCCACGGGTGGGGGCAGTATGCAACGGTCCAGAAGAGCGTAACGACTTGCTGGAAGGTAGACTTTGCCAGGTAGTAGTATAAGGGACATGATCCTGTTGCGTAGCTCGCCGGGTAGTGACAGATAGCCGACTTCATACTCAGTCTTCTTTGGCTTCCGTGGCTCTGGCTTCGGTGACCACAGAGTTGGGTGTCTGATCGAGGCAGCACACTCCGCAAGTACCGATTTTGTCCATCCCTTGCCTCTTTCTTTGGTAGGCTTGCCACTCTCCCTCTGGTCACGAGATCTCTCCGAAAATGTGAGACTGGTCTTCGTAATTTGTGGACTTTCGATCATGCTTGGTGGGGACATGGAAGCGTGTAGCGAATGCTTCTTGATCTTCACACACAGGAGCGACGTTACCGTGGAGCTGATCTGAAATATGCTGCATAAAACATGGGTGAGAGTCAGCAATTGGAGCGAAAGACTCTCCCAGTGAATCGAGGGCGAGTCTTGGCGCTGTGTTGACGGGATCCGACGGACCTCAACAGATTGGTACCCGACCAGCAATCAGTCCATTAAACATGCAAGATCTTCGGCTTGTACGTGGAAACGTCATTACTCGTAAGCTACGTTCTAGAGGATCTCTCCCAAGTGATGTTGGCATCAAGAGTAACAGCAGCCGGCTTCGTTCAAACTGGGGGTGGCATCTCTGCCTTCTGTCCGCTAATTTGTCAAGAATCAGCATGCACGGGAAACCGGCAAGGAGAAACCGTAAGGATTCGTAGCAAAATGTAGGGAGGTCATATGATGATTTGCCAGGCCATGATTCTCCGCGAATGCACGAGAGTATAAACATACCTTGCCCAGGAGACCCAGGCCAGGATGCATTTCTGAAATATGCGGATGTGCCCAAAACATAGAATCAATACTCCAGGCATGCCGGCGTCATACTCATACAGTTTTCTCATCCGAAGGACAAAGCACTATTCGACCCGTTCCCGTGCTTCCTTTCTCCCCCAGACTTCCTCAGCCCCATGCTTGCCCTTCGTTTCAGGGACCCACCAAGCAATGAACGCACCAAAGACCAACGCAAAGCTAGCGAAGATGTAGTAGACTTTGCCTCTTCCGAGAGCTTTGTTAACGATGGGGAAGAATTGTGACACCAAAAACGTAGCAATCCAGTTAGCCGCGAGGGCCCAGCTTTGCGTAGCACCCACAGCTTCAGGTCCAACCAGCTCATTCGCCAAGATGAATGGCACAGGGCCAAGACCCACGGCAAAAGAGGCTACAAAGAGAAGTGTCGCAATGGCCGAGAGTATTTTGATCCTGTACTGTATTCCGACTGCCAACAAGACCGAGTTTGTGCCCATACCAGCGATGCTCAACAATATGCAGGTTTTCCGGCCTATCTTATCCGACAAAGGTGCGCAGAGAGCTGTGATCCCTACATTCAAGGCCGATACTGCCACTGTCAGAAGTGCAGCCGTTGTTGGAAGGAGTTCAGAAAGTAGGTCCACGGAGTACATCACAATACTGTTGATACCAGTGAGCTGCTGCGCAACCATGACCGCGATCACCGCGATGATTGCTGGTCGGTAGCTAGGCTCGAGTAGAGCATGCAGTATGCCGATACTCCCCTTCGCTGCTTTGGGGCTCGGAACAGGATGGCTGCCGGGTGAATCCTCAAGAAGGGCCTCTTCTTCCTCTGAGCAACGTTAGCGTGAACAGCAGCAGCATACCAAAGCCTCGTACCGATGTCTGTCTCACCACTATCGATATTCCAGGCCTTTGCTTCCTCATCCAAATCAGCCTGCCCCCCTCTGATCTTCTGAAGTATTCTTCGTGCCTGCTGGGGACTTCCATGCTCGGCGAGCCATTTCGGGCTTTCAGGCACCAGGAACAGTCCAAGGAATTGAGCGAGTCCAAAAGCGCTAGCAGCAGCCAGTATGATCCTCCAGAGATTACCCCTGCTCAAGAAATATCCCAAAAGTTGTGCGACAAAAATCCCGGTGTTGATCATGGTTTGCGTCAAGGCCCCAAACAGACCTTTCTCCTTTGGTGGTGCCACTTCAGATATGTATATCGGAACCACGACAATGGCGGCTCCAGCGCCCATGCCCGAGAGGACGCGTCCGACGCAGAGCACACCGATGTTGTTTGCGAGACTTTCGACCAATGGACCTACGATGAAGAACAGCGAGATCAAGTGCATCGACCTCAATCGCCCATATTTGTTGCAACTAGGACCTCCACTCAAGGCCCCGATGAGGCCACCAAGGGTATAAATCGAAGAGACGGCAGCGAATTGGCCCGTGTTCATTTGTATACATCTTGGTAAACCGCCCAGGTTGGCAAAAGCCCCAACGCTTTTTTTCTCGCAGGTGATGACATCTTGTGGAGCATTGAGCTCTGCCTGTGAAGCTGTCAGGATACGCAGCGGTCGCAGAGCAGTCAACCTACCAAATGGAATCCGAACTGGAATGGTCCGAGGGTTGTGATCAGTAAGAGATAGACAAGGTAGCCAGTGGTATCACGGATGGTAGATCGATGTAACGGCTCTTCGTGAGGCATGGTGGGCATCTATGCCTTGCGGCCAGGGAGGAGCGACCATATCCCCAGAAGCAAAGACTGAGAAAGGCCATGTTGGCTGCTGACGTAGCGTAGGGGCTGCGGCGCGCTTGCCAGCCGCGCGCTTCATCCGAGAAGACTTGGCACTCATTGTGGGACTGCGTATCTCGTTGGCATAATGGTGGTCATGGAAGCGTTGAAACTTTGTAGATTGCACAGCCACGGTAGATCACCACTCCGAGAGTCTTCCAGTCTCGGTATTGTCCAATATTAATGCAATAGGTCTCAGCTTTCCCGCCGTAAATGATTCTCTACGAACCACCATCGTGTCATCAGACATCCCATACTCCCTGAAGGGCCCTTTATGAACATCTAGTAAGAGAGTGGGTAAGCTAAGATATTCTCCACTGCCGAATATCGCACAATGTATGTTTGGGGTCTATGACATGGTCAACCTCCTGCCGTAGGCCCTTCTTTCCAGGGGCGAGGTCTGTCTACCATTCCGATCACCGAGCTGCATTCACCACGCACCCTGCTGCCATCCCCGTCTTCATCTCCTTAACTCATCCACTCTGTTCATAAGGGCTATTGTCGCCGCCTGGCTGGCCTCCGTCAGAAACGCCCTTAGTTCAGGATCCCTCGGGTGTCCTGGACTTGGCGCAAAGTCAGCAAGGCTACACCTCCTGAGAAATGCGTTAACACTGATGATGATTCCTCTGTAAAGGTTTTCGAGGTGGATCACTCGGAGCGATCGCCAAGAGTGCCTGTAAATCCACCTTAGTTTGTTGTACCAAACTGCGCGAAGAAGCTCTCTTGTAATTCTCCAGGTTCTGGTTGGTGCGAGTATGCTAAGCCCAGTTGCTATTTGGCCACCACATAATCTCGAAAGTGACTGATACTCCTTAGGTCCAAAGTCTGCGGCATCAAACTTGATACCGATAGACGTAATGAATTCGAGGTTGGCTAGCTGCACGACCTTCGCTAGGTTGATAGTATTTGCGACCTTTCCCGGAGCCAAGAAGAAGATACTGTTCCTGTAGTAATGCAGACGGCACTCTTCGTAAGCACGCCGGCAGGTTGATAGAAAAGCTAAGCCAGGGTTCAGGTTCGTCGAGACCTTGATTCGGCTTACGCTAATAGCTTGAAGTACGAGGCTCCACGCAGAACTATTTTGCGGGATGAAATTGCTACTGTCATATTTGGATTCCTTGATATCTACTTTGCGTGCGGGAAAAAGATAACCATATATCTGATTGCGAATCTCGGCGGGCAATCCGAAGAACGAAAGCCGGTTGGGTACGTCGGTGTCGTCATAGTCAATTAGGATCTTCCAGTCTTTCCTCTTGATTGAGATCCATGCCCGTGAGGTGACAAGGCCTCCCCTTAGGGCCCGAGATTGCTCGCTGGCTTTAGATGAAGGCTTTCTCTTGGATTGCTTCTTGGGACGCCCTTTCCCTCTCTTGGTGCGCGTCATCTCGAGACACTCGTAGTTGCGTTATCAGGCTGTTGGAAAGAAAGAATGAGCTACGGCTTGTAGAGCAAGGCTAGGGGAACTTACAGAGAGCTCTTTCTAGGCTCCAGAGGAACCAACCAGGGATTATGTCGTAGCGGATTTACACTGCTCTATTGAATAGGCTATTGCGAGAAGTAAGCAGCTTCGACGTGTAAGACACGGCCAGGGAAACTCACAACGAACACTTTTTAGACTTGAAAGGAATCAACAGTGGATAACGCAATAGCGGAGTTACACTGCTTGGCTAAGTAATCATAGAGAACAAAAAGCGAAGACAAACCGTAAAAAAGAGCATGGAAGTCAAGATATGTCGTTTGTTGTGAATCTTTCCACGGAATCAATGCTAGGCTGAACGTTACAGAATCTTTCCACAAGGTGTGTTCTGCCACTGAATGTTTTCTTGCCAGCTCATCCGAGATGTCCGTCTTTAAAATGCCATTGTCTGCTCAGAAATAACAGCCCAGCCTTGATGATGCGCAGGGCACTTCTCGATGTGGACAGGACAGCCAAATTTTCCTTGGACTCGCGTGCCGCATAAAGTAAGTCTGCTAGGTAACACCTCCTTAGGATTTCTTTCTTTCTGCTAAATCTACCCTCTTCCTAGCAACCATTGTACTAACAGCATCATTAGCAAGACTCATCATAAAGAGAGTTCACTGATTGACAGATATGGAAGAAATTACCACCAAATACTCCCAGTGGGCGCCCGCTTCTACCCAGGCATCTGTATCGGCAAGTTGCAATACATCCAGCCTTGCCCTGACCACGGCTTTCACTGACTCAATCGCAGAATCGAGCATCTCGTCGAGCTCCTCGTCGCCCGTATTCTCCGAAACATCGAGATTTAACGGAAGCGCGTCTCGTTCGAATGCCACGTTGGAATTCTTGGTCTCAACAATCATCTCCTGCACAGAATCCCAGCTACAGTCTCTCATACAACGAAGCTTGTCCTGCCACATTCCTCTTGTTTCAGCAATCCCTGTTGCTTCTATGAGAGCACGTGTACCCTGTGTCACTAGATCCTCATCATAATTTAGGAGTGGACGGATGTCAGTCTCCAACATCATTCCCTCAGGTCTGCCCGAAAATGGACCGGCAAGTTCATCGCAGACGCAGAGTTCCTGGATTTGAAGATCTGAGGGACCCATGCTGATTCCCAAGGACCGTATCAACTGTTTGTGCTCCATACGCAATTCCCTCTGCCAACAATGAGTGTACCGCAGCGACCCGGGGGGCAAGAAGAAGGTATTACGGGTATAGAACATCGTTTGACCTTCTTCGCAGGCCTGTCGGCAAGTGGCCAAATACCCGAAACCGATTTAGGGCTCCTCATCAACGTGGAAACTCGCATGGCAGGCTCCAAGACGAAGAGGCCTGATGTAGACCGTTCCAGGGATCAACACATACGCAGAGATCTGATCACGAACCTGGCGTGGGAGGCGAAACAGGGGACCTTCTTGGATGATCATGGTAATCTATGGAGGTCGGTGGTCAGAAGTTGGTAGGTGAAAGTGCAAACATTTGACGCGGCTGATGATCATGGTCGATATATGGCATACGTCACGTGAAAGCAACACTCAAAGTATTGCATTCAAAGGCACTTAGGGCGGCGCGTCGTTCTCGATTCTTCTCCATGCGTTATATCGTCAACAAGGATTAATGTCTAAAGACATGGAACTTCACTAGGAGAGAAATCCCCTATTTTGCTCTTGCAGCATTTTCCTAAAAGGTGGGTTCCTTGTCACATTCATGGCAACAGCACCCTGCAAGCGTAAGGGACAACTTCTGGCTGGAATTGGTCTGTAGACCTGGCCATGGTAGGTCGAGAGACAACCACAAAGATTCTTCACACCTCCAATGGCCTCCATGCCACACACCACACACTCCATATCCCCTAGCACTTCCAGAGAATCCCCCTCAACAATAGGCAACGCCTTTCGATCTCTCCACCCCTAGCTAATCATCCATGTAACCCTCCGCTACTGCTCTATGACTCAAGAACGAGCCAGATGTGTATGTACACGAGACATATGAGGCACCAGCCACCTCTCAGCCCCTCCATCACCGCCCATAGGCGTATGGCGGAGGCTGTCTATTGCATACCGCCACCGGAAGGGGCTCTAGGACTGCTACGAGGCCGACGGACTCCCCCTATCTAGGTGAGAAGAGCAGAACTCAACGGGTGCGCGATTCAAAGGAGACAAATCCAATAAGGGGGGAAAGCAGTGCATGGTCATCATAGTAGATAGTATGGTGGGTGGTCAAGTATTGCCCCCTTTGTCTCCCTCATCCCTGGCAACAGCATTTCTATTTAGTAGGGCTCTTCTACACCCGTACTTGTTTCTTCCTTTAGATCCTCTGACCATCAGTTTCATTCTTTGAGGGTTTTGCATCTTAAGAGGGTATTGATATTGACCCATCAGTCTATCTACATCGTACCAAGGCCTATAGAGTGCAATGCAGAAGCACAGGATATCTATCATAATGCGGTCCTATCAAATGTTCCCTAGCATTACCCCCTTCGCTCACAGTATCACCCTTAGCTCTCGCTCCTTCGAAACATGCATGTACGCAATACTTGATCAACTGCAAAGGCAGTGACCAAAGCAACCAGCTCAACAGCCTTCCGCTGCACAACCATGTCCCTCCATCCCATTCCTCATTTCATTCCCGCCCCAGTGCAAGTAAGATGCCTCTCAACGCCACGGTGGTTGGTGACCAGATCTCCAAGACCATCGCAAGCATTTTTCGCCATCACATTGGCTCTACCATCCGCCATCTCCAATCTTTGCTCATTCCCCCAGATCTCGTGCACCGTCCGAAAGTCCACCCTCTGTTCCTCGGGAAGATACGGCGAGAGCTTCTAACAAGTCACCCAGCAGAGATGATTCTTCCAGGGGCACGGTATCTCCCTCTCGCCACCCGTTTAGCCACCTTATTCTCCGGCGCGCGCCGAACACTTCAGTGCAAATTGCCGGCACGTTTGGATTCGAGGGTCTGGGGAAATAGCAATAGAGAACGGGAGAGGGGGCGTTGGTTTGTGCTGGCATTGGTATGTCGTTAACAACCAAGGTTCTGTAGACCGAATCGTGTGGTTGTAGTCACATGTTAGGTGTATAGTGCGGAAACGACAAGAGGTTAGGTGCAGATTTCTTGTGGGGTGTGGCTGTATCAGACCCAGGCGCTGACACAATATTTGACTTTGTATCAGGCTGATAGCGTGGCAGGGTTTTTTTGTCCACATCATCCCTGTTGCGCTAGCATTTAACATGCCGGAGATCCGTACCAAGTATGGGGTAGGTATTCCATGCCGGAGATCCGTACCAGGTAGGGATTCAGCGGGCGGGTGTTGTTTGAGGTGGCAAACCTAGAATACTCCCCTGGACCTAGCAGTGAGACTGATCCATGCGTGCAACGTCAACCAGCAGGCGCTTATAGTTAGGCTGGTGACCAGGCGGCTGTTGCACTTATAGGGTCGGTTTCACTTCGAAAGTCCAGGTGGTAGCCCCAGCTGCACCACGTCGGTGTCTGCTCGACGCGCGTTCTCTCAACGTAAGCGTCATCGGCTCCAGTTCTGCCAGATTCTTCGTTAAGCAGGGATCACCCGTTCACGCCACTGAGACTGACGGCTTGACTTCTGGCGTCCCTAGGAGGGAGGTTGTAAAACGCCCTGTAAAGACCTTTTCCTGTTGTGGCCTAACAGTTGAATCGGGCTTTCCTTATATAATCCCTCTGGTTGCTCCGTGCATTCCGACGTCTGCTATCACATAGAGGCTTCATCCTACCTTCTCACCTTCCTCCATGCCTCAGCGACCTAAGCCTATGTGCTGTCCTCCGAAAAATAGTGCAGTGCGCCGTCAACATGCAAGCACAGTCTTGCTATGGCCAAAAGGATGCCACGTATACCATAAAGTGACCCTGATTAGTCTATGAATAGATGGGAGACGGAAGATAGGAGACTTGGATGGTGGGGACTGCTCATGGTCACCAGGACTAGATGATAGGGGGAGAGAGACTCTGCAACGATCAAAAAAAGAAATGAGTTTTGGTTGAGACTGGTCGTGGGTTGAGACTAGTCGTTGGTTGAGGTTGCTAGGCAAGAAATGCACACGAAGAATTATCCGAGCGCCTGTGAAGCTTGTTGATATCTCTAGCCTCAGCATTGCAATCGGCTGTGACAAGAGGTTTTTCTTCTTGACTTCTGGTGAGGTCGTGCCGATGCAGACTTTGGTGAGAGAGGGTTACAAGTTGAGACTGTACGGTAGTTGATTCTTTGTTTGAGGAGTGGATGGAAAGCTGAATGCTCAGAGTCTAAGTTCAGAGGATACGATTGTGGTGAACAGGTCTCGTAGAAACCAAGACTTGGGGTCCCCGGATATATTTGTGCCTTGCGGTTGGTCAAGTGTATCTCGGACACGATGTAACTGTGATATTCTGCCTCTGAGCGTTTAAATCGCGAAGCTGCTGCTTTCGATCCAGTAGCAGGCCCCAGCTGCAGGGTGCCTATGCTCATGCCATGGTTATGATAGGGACATGCACTTGTTGGCGAGAATGGAAAGGTATTCTCTTGTCACGGTAGCTTTTGAAGGCCCTGGGATTACACTTTATCTCGAGATCGTACGAGTCTTTGGTGGGTTTATCCAGGTTCTTCAATGCCATGTGAAATACTCCATCCCTGTGGAGGTGATGTTCTGGCTGTGGAGAGCAGGGCTCATGCCGTGGCTATGGTAGAGACATGCAATTGCTGGCGAGATTGAGAATAGCAAGGTAATTCTTTGTCACGCTTCCTCTCACGGGCCTTGGGATTACACGTTTTCGAGAGATCGCACAAGTCTTCGATGGGTTCATGCAGCTTTTCGAATGCCATGTGAAAGACTACATCCGTGTGGTGGTGTTGTAGGGTCAAACTACCAAGTGTGGAACGGTGAGGTATTTGGGAGCACTGAGAAATCGTCGATGGAAATAAGGCTACGAAATGATCGCTTTAAGGCTCACGCTAGATCGAAGCGAGCTGTCAGCCAGAAGAGCCGCGTCATCTCAGTGTTGTAATGCCCTCGTGCCATTGGAGATCCAATAGGGATCAGGGCCAGCAGTACCCAAAAGTACCGTCTACAAACGCGAGAAAGGGTAAGAAACAGGTGCACGCACCACCCTACTTATTCGGCACACACCCAACCCCCACTACAGCATCCTCTTGGCGACCAAGATTTCTAGGGATTTCCCTTCGTCTTGAGCAAGTTGTAGTCTGGTACGAAGGAGAAGTTGGTGTTCCAAAAACGGGTTAGGTTGGGGTGAGCTCAGCGCACTTTGTCCTCCCGGAGGGCCCATGGTTAGGGGCTAGGGTTTCGACGAAGATGCTAGGGTTGATATATTTTTCGTAGGGCGAGTGAGGTGTGAGCTCAATAGGGTGGTGCGTATGGAGTGGTTACCAAATTAAATCGGAATTCAGCTATGTAATGCCTGTGGATTACGACATGCTGCTTTCACGTCAAGACTGCATTCTACTTATTCCCATCTCTTTCCCCTCCTTGATACTTTAGTAAGGTGAGACAATGTGCTGTTTGCCTGGTGCTACGTCAACCTACCAGCGCAGTCTTACTATACATAGGAGAATGCCACGTATGCCATAAGCTAAGCGAGCCTGAGTTGTCCACGAAGAATTGAGGAATAGAGGATAGGAGACTTGAAGGGTGGGGACCGCTCTTATGCACCGTGACTACCAAGACAATATGGGGAGCGAGACTCTGCACGAACTATAATAAGGGATTGATCGTTGGTTGAGACTACTAAGCATGGAGCGCACACCAGGATTCATCCCAGCGATCATAAAACTTATTATTGATTATCGAAAGCGTTGCGATCGGTTGCAATGGAGCATTTCTGTCTGACTTCTGGCAAGTTCAAGGCAGGTGAAGAATTTCATGAGAGAGGGATTTAAGTTGAGAAAGTACAGTTCTCACTTCTTCGACTTTGGAGTGGATAGGGAGCTGGCATGTTCTGACGAGAGGTTTAGGGGGTACAATTGTGGTTACTAGCGCTCGCGATATTCCAGATTGGGGGTCCCCGAGGGTTTTGTGCCTCGGGGGCGGTGAAGTGGACTTCGGACGCGCTGTCGTTGGGATATGTTGTCGTTCTTTAGTAGTAGATTCTCGGCAGTGGAGAACACGGCTCACGGCGAGACAAAGATTGGAACATGAATTTGCTGGCGAGAGTGGAAGAGGTGTCCCTTCTCAAGGGTTCCTCTTGACGGCTTGAAGGATCTGCTTTATTTGGAAAACACGATAGTTTTTGATGGGTTGCTCCAGCTTCTCCAGCACCATGCAGACTGCTATAAACTCTCGATGACCTTTGAAGGAAGGAAGAAGCATATATATCCACGAAGAGCATGTCTGCCTCTGTCGCTGAAGTCATGATAGTTATGATCTCGTCGACGAGTCACGAAATGTCTCAGGGGACGAAGTCGAAGGTCGTGGAGGTGACGTTGTAGGGTGATCTTACCAAATTCGAGATAGCGAATCATTTCGCAGCACTGTTTCGGTCAACGATCTATGGACGAAAATAACTGTCACACGCGTCAGAAATTGACTGGAAGTCAAAGTACAACCTAAGTACCTTGATGGTCACTTTAAGGTTCACGCTACATATAAGCGGGCTGTCAGCCAGGAGGACCGATATCGGAGGTACGTCATAATTGGCTAAGTATTCAGGGGTCTCGTGTTGCCCTCGGAGACCCAACAGTACCGCTCACAAACGCGAAAAAGGGTTAGAAAGTCAGCATCCAGAGTTTTGTTTTAGCGCTGTGATAGTTTGGATGCATCCAACAGCAACGTTGATGGAGCGCTTTCTCTGGGCTCTACAAGACAGGGGAGGAGTATCTGCGAAGATTTCCTCGTTGAGAAGATGTATATATATACGTATATCTCTTTTTTGGGCAACCTGATGAGGTGCCGACATAATCAAGCTCGCCAGTAAATGCCATAGCAAACACAAGGTACTAAGAATGTTTAACCGAAAGATCGAAATCCATGTAGATAATGGAGATAAGCTTTGAACGAATGTAGGATCAACTTTTTCTCCAGACTGGGACTGCTACCGTACCATGGGAATATGCTCGCGCAGAAGTGGAGGTGGCGCTGGATGTTCAGCCATGGTACAGCTGGCGGAAGATTGAGGAAGGTTCGTTCAGCAACGCGTTCGGATTGCCAAACTCTCGCAAAGCACCGTTGTCCAGTACGGCCACCTTATCGAAATCGACAATCGTTTCGAGCTTGTGCGCGATGGCGATGATGGTATGCTTGGCGAACTTTTGGCGGATAATGCGTTGGATCAGGGTATCTGTAGCGTCGTCAACACTAGGAGGAGAGACAAGTTAGCTGAGATTGTGGCGAAATTATAATGGGCTGTTACTAACCTGCTTGTAGCTTCGTCGAGGATGAGGATGCAGCTGGGCCTGATAAGTGCCTGCGCTAAACAGAAGAGCTGTTTTTGCCCATGCGACAGCTTTAACGCATCGACATCGCCATCCAGACCCCCCTTCTCTTGAATCACGCTCCACAGTTGCACATCCTCCAAAGCAGTGATGATTGAGCTGTCGGTCGCTTGCTTGTAGGGATCCACATTCAGCCGCACTGTTCCGTTCAGGAGGAAAGCATCCTGTGGAAGGCCGATGATCCTTGAGCGGACCTCACGTCGTGGAATGGTTGAGATGTCGACACCGTCGATGTTGATGGTACCACCATGAAGCTCGATCATGCGAAAGATGGCAAGGATCAAGGAGCTCTTGCCACTACCTGTCCTTCCGCAGACGCCAACCTTTTCGCCCGGCTGGATGGATAGGTTCAAATCTTTAAGGACCATGCGACTGCCATCGTAGCTAGCAGACACGTGGTCGAATTCAACAGATCCCTGTGCCGGCCAATTTTTCGGGACAACAGCGTTCTCCTGCGGACGATCCTCGGGAGTGGTGCTGGAGGTGAAGGTCTTGACGCGTGACACGGCGCCAATGTGAGTTTCCAACATCGTCCAGAATTGTAGGAGAAGCTTGAGGTTCTGGCTGAACAAGATAACATTAAGTAAAGCGATACCGACATACACCCCGCTTTGTTGCCCCCTAAGCACCACTGCGAGGACGATCAACAACACCGCAACGGCAGCGACAACCAAGTCCAGTACAAGCTGTAGCCAGCGTTGGATGGCGAAGAGAAGGTAGAAGGGCCTTTGCGATTGATCAAGCAAATAACGATTCCTCGTTTCCAAGGCGCGCTGCCACCCAAAAGCACGAACCGTTATTAGACCGGCGATGGTCTCGGAGAACTGCGTGTATAGCGGCGACTTTGCCTCGAGGTCCAGGAAACGTAGCTGCCGGGAGGTCCGCAGATAGAAGCTCTGGATAAGGTACACAGCTAGGAGCAAGAAAGGGAACGAGATGGCAGCATACTGTGAAGACACTCCGATCAGGACAATCTGGGCTATACACATCATGGAGACGGCGAAGACGTTCAGAGCGGAGATGGGCAAGTCCATGTCGATGAGCTGGAGATCTTGCGAAAATCTATTGAGCGTGACTCCGGTGTCCGTGGTAGCGAAGAAAGACAATGGGGCTGTGAGCACAGTGTGGAGCAATCGAGAATGAAAGTTACCTCCTGACTGTGGTACCATCGTGACGACGATCTGCCAGCAGCTAACTATCAAAGATATCAAGCCCGCAACACCTAGCAGGGCATATATGCCGAGCCAGTATCCTAGGTTGCTGTTCGGGTTTTGCGCGTTGGCTGTCGACCACCAGCCTAGCCAGATCTGTGGGAATGATATGCAGAATACATAAGCACTCATGGCAACCATGAAACTGGTCACGGCAAACCAGCCGACAGAGCTGGCATAGTATGCATAGATGGATATGTCTCCCGTCCGTCTGTTTGCGTCGAGGTTGGACGATGGTTGCACCTTTTTAGGCGGTGACATCGTGGAGGCGAGTTTTGCTTGGGTGGAAACGAGTTGGTCCATAGCCGCCACTTTCGTGCCGTCGTAGCCCCATTCCGCTGGCGGTAAGTCAAGGCTCGAAATGAAGCCCCCACTTGTGAGCAGTTCTCTGTAAGTGCCCTGCTCTGCAATCTCGCCTTTGTCGCTGAGTACGACAATGTGATCGACAAAGGGGAGGCGTTTAGAGGAGGACGAAGCCACAACAACAGTGGCGCTCTGTCGTCGAAATAAGCCTTCGACGCCGAGCAGACTGTGGAACACGCGCGCTTCGGTGTCGGCGTCGAGGCCGCTGAAGACATCGTCGAGAATGCAGACATGATGTCGGGCATATGCTGCACGTGCTAATGCAAGTCGTTGACTTTGCCCTCCGCTTATGGCGATCCCTTTGCTTCCAATTCGGGTTTGGTCTCCGAGAGGCAGCTGTCGGAGATCTTCGGTCAAAGCACAGGCCTCCAAAACGGTACTGTACCAACGTTCCTCTAGCGCCGAGAACGCGACGATGCTTTCCCGCACTGTACCGTTCATGTGGAAGGGCGACTGATCGCAATAGGCAATGTCACCTGCGAAGCAATGCTTGATAGTCCCTGAAAGGGCTGGTACTTCTCCGAGAAGCGCCTTCAGTAGCGTCGATTTGCCACAGCCCACGCGACCTACGATCATTGTCACCTTGCCTCGCGGGACTCTTAGATTGATCGATGAGATCAAAGGATCCTTCCCCGCATCCCAACCGAAACTTCCACCTTCTACACGTATCGCATCGCCGTCAGCACTCGCCAATGGGCCGATGGCGCTCTTCACTATGGCGGTCGCCACGGGTTTCTCGGACCAGGTGAAGCTCACGTCCGAGCTTCCGGTAGTCTCAGAGCTCTTGATCTTGTCTGTCTCCATCTCAAGAGACCTGAGGCATTTGTCCTCGTGCTCATTGGTCTCCAGAAAAGCTTGGATGCGTGTGAAGCTACCAAACGAGCCAGCAAAGTTAGTCATAGCCATGACCATGGATGTCAAAGGATCAGCCAAGAGCGCAAACAGCGAAAGCGAAGTGAAAATCTTGGTGGTGTTCAAGGTAGAGTTGGGGTCTTTCGATGCCAGGAGCGCGAAGACGGTGAAGGTCAGCACAGGCGCAATGACTGGTGTGGCAAACGCGAAGAACATGCCCCCCACAAGCAGTCTCCGGAATCGTTTGGAGATGCGCAGTTCCCCAAGTCGCAGATCATGTACGTTCTCGAAGAGCGTGTCTGTTAGACCGCACATTTTGATCCGCTTCATCGATCCTAGCATCGTCGAGGTGGCGCTAATTCGTTTTTCGATTGCTTCAAGCCAAACGGCTTGCCTCTGGGCCACTAGACTTGTGACGAAGGCGGAGCCCAAGAGGGAGACTACGAGTAGATACAAAAGTCAGCACAGGTCGCCGGACCGATTCTCATAGCGCCTGTCGCTACGGCTTAGAGAGGGAAGGACTAACCGATTGCAACTGCCAGAGGGATTGTGCAAGCAACTCCAAGCTGGCGCTCGAGTAAGTAGACGGCAACGGCGACCTCGATCACATTCGCCCAGATTTCATGCATTGTTGACCAGCCATTGGTGATCCTCTCAATGTCCGCGCTCATCAGCGTCAGCGCCGCGCCAGAGTCGACGGCATCGTTTTCTAGGAACGACGACTTCGCAAAGAGCATCGAAATAAGCCCTCCTCTTGCCATAGTGATGGCGCGATAGGTGAGATGCTGGTATTGCGCGCTGGTAAAAGCTATACCACAATAGACAAGGAAATATGCGCCAATCAACCCATAGCCCACATTGGTAGTCCCTCCGTTCACAGGTTCTTGGGAAAGAGAAATTGTACGCTGGATCAAGAATGGTTGGCAGAAATTAAAAGCGACCAGCCCTAGTCGAGGTGGAACAACCCAAAGGAGTGTCCACCGAAGTTGGCTGAAACATGACAAGAGGAGTGAGCGCTTGCCGGCTGATTTCGCCCATGCTGCATGGAGCCTGTGGTACAGATAGTCGGATGTCAGGTGCTTATCAAGTGGAAGCAAATCGTCAATGTCTAGGCACCGGGAGAAGCCTGTGAGAAAGAGCGGATTAAGCCACCAAAAGAAATTCTTTCCAAAGAGTCCACTGGTAGCTTCAGGTGACAGCTTCCTCCATTCGATGCGCAGAATACCCCGTTTTTCGATGGCCTCGGCGATGAGCAGTGCACATCTGACTGCGAAGGAAACGATGGTGGCCACAGCAACATGGTCGTTGTAACCTTGCAGCCATAGCGTTCTGACTCGCGCAGCGTCGAAAAGAAGCGATATTGCGAGGTAGGATTCTATGATCAGAGAAGGGTGTATCGTTTTCCGGTGCTCCAGATATGACAGTAACGCGAGAGCAGGCGAGGCGACAAGTGATACCGCAGCATTGGCGACTGATAACTTCGTGTTCACAGCTGTAGGCCTCGCCCATAGCGCAACCAGAGCCAGCTGAACGACCCCGAAAACTGTGTAAAGGACCTGCGAGGACGAGGTTCAGCTTCTATTGGTTCTTCAACAAGAGGCTAGACATCGTTGCGTACCAACTTGGAGAGCAACAATGCACTTCCGGTCACCTTGAGGGATCTTTTGAAAAGGTAGAGAATGCGTAAAGGCACAATGCCTAGCAACAGAACCAGAGGCAGCAGTGAGAGGATGCTCTCTTCAAACAATAAGGTGAAGTCAAAGCCCCCTCGGCACCGTCCCACACTGGGCCCAAACGTATTATCTACGAGCTTGCATGAGGCCGCCGACATGATCCTCGATCCAGTGTTGTTCTGATCAATTGAGAAGCCCTGGACAGCTTATGCGACACGCTGCTCTTTGCCGCGGAACTGAATGCTTGCCAGCGAGGTTCCTGTGGACGGGATTTCATACGAGGTCCCTCTCCAACGCATATGCTCGTGCGACGAGTTGCCCGAGAGTCTGGGGAAAAGGCGCCTTTTGCAATGCATATGCTGGAGAAGCGAGGTCAACCAGACTCGCAAGACGAGAGAACCCCTGCAACGCGTATAGTTGAACCACAGGATTGCAGAGCGTCAGTAAATGTCGAGTAGGTTGCAGCAGGAGTTAACGGCATATGCGTATTACACCCGATGACGCAGCGTCGGGACAGGCACGGTCGATCCCAAGCTTGAGGGTCCACATCAATCAGAGTGCTGAGTGGAAAGCTTGGCGCCGTGCACATGTGGCAGAAGGTAGCCGCCAAGGGTCGGAAGAAGCACGAGCGTTTATATCAGAAGGGGTAACAGTATGGAACTTTCCACACGCAGGCACTTCGACTGCTGGCCTGTCGCCTTGCTACGTACGTAGAATCTGCATCATGGTCTGTGTATTGGTACGCATGGTTGACGACTATGCACGTCTACCAGGTTCTAAGGTCGAGTATCGGCGCGCTGTTCGGGCGACACGTCGCTTTAGGCCATCCGTGATACCTGATTACAGGTTTGAACTCGGGCGGGGCCTGCTGAAGCTGGCTGACGATCCACAATGGCGTTGCTGGCGTAGACTGCTGTCGATTGCTTCTAGAATCGTGTGGCGAAGAAACAAACGGTTGTGTTCTTGAGTTTGCCCTGCAGCCATGGCAATAGCGTGGGCTGAGAGCCGAGAGGCATAGGTGCGGCAAAAGTGCGCCGAGGAGGTGGTCTGACGATGGGGAGAGGCAGCAGCATCATTTAGCGAGTGGTGCGGGCACCGATGATTTACGTATAGGAATAGCTGAGACAGGCCGCATTGGGTGTGGCGCTATCGATCCGATGCGATGGTTCAGGATGTTCGAAATTTTTCTGGCGCTGAGATGAATGGGGATGTGTAGAAAGTACTCCCAGCGTCCCATCCGCTGGGATGCTAGTCAAGGGTCCCCTGGCCCCCCTGAGCTAACAAGCCTAATTTACCTTCTTTCAGGGAGACCCTTCCCTGTTTTTGCGGGGCCGCCGGGCGCTAGACTGTTCAAAATTTGGCCCCAGCGGACTCTTGGCAAAGGGAGGATTCTTAGCCGCCAGCCGCTGCTTACTTAGAACAGAAATCTTTGACGATGTGTCACTGTGTCTTCCTCCGTGGCTCCAGCTGCAGCCTAGTCGGATCGATTCCCAGGCTCCTCTGCGCCCCTTTCCTCAGCCCGTCCTTCACTTGCCCCCTTAGCTTCCTCTACGGGACCACTACACCACCCTCCCTCTAGCCCACTAGAGCCAGCACTCCATATGTCTCGTGCGCCTTGGGCTGGCTCCCTCGAGGAACGGGCCGTGGAAGTCCAGTGTAACCAACGTTTTTTCACTCTAAATCAACCTTCGGACAAGCATACCACTATAGCAACTCTGTACACATTGTTCAGACCAGTATGGCATGCCTCGGGCCACACCAGGCCGCGTCTACCTGCCTGCTCGTGTACTTCATCTGCACACCTCCACTGACTGTTACACGTGGCTTGGAACGAGAGGATGTCCTAATTTCCTCAACACTTAGACTTTTCTGCATGCCCAGCCTGCCAACGGGCCTGCATGCGGGGTCCTGCGCGCAGTCTCCGCCTTTCGGCGCAGTCTCCGCCACAAAGGTCCCCGAGACGCGTACCAACCACGCCAAATCCCTTTTGGGACGATCAGCTTTTTCCTTCGCCTTTCCCTCGCACCCAGGGAACGAAGCTTCCCAGCGCGACGTCTATTTTCAGGGGACTGACACTTCTTGGGCTGGCGCTAAGGTTACTACGATCGTCTCAATACCATGTCTGGGCTCATTTCCCTCGCTGACGACTTTCTGGCTCACGAGGATTTTCCACTAGGGCCTCTGTGCGCGTCGCTTGTCGCTTTCACATTCTGCTCAGGTAATTGGAACATGGTGATTCATGAGATGCATGCAGCCTAATCCTGTTCTGCTACAAGGTTACCCGATGCCTTACTGCATGGGGCGACCTCTCTGTTTTCTTGGGATTGGGATGGGATGTGTATAAGACGTCTTCTATGATTGGCACGTCCCTTCTTGTGGAACGATGAGTGCATGGTACCTCGATCATCTGGCCGAGAGATCTACGACCTCGTTTCGGTTTTCCCTCCAGTCAGACAGGGATCGGCTCGAATGAGGAGGACGAGTGTAAAGGATTTACTACTGCGATGTGGCCCATCTGCCGGGTGAATTTGATGTGTCCTATCTCGAAGCTAGCCCGAACTGAATTACATTGCTCTGGGGAGTCTGGGAGATGCCGCGCTGTGCCACGTTGAGCCTCGCCCCAAGAGAGAAACTTTTTGCTGCATCTTGTATCGATTGGGTGCCCATTCATCAGTGCCGGCCGCTACAAGCTTCCATGTGGATCTCGCGCTCGCGCTCAACAATGCCAGTGCTTCTACGCGAGGTCGCTTCAGCAGCTTACACCTCGGAGGTGGGGAGACTGCATGACAAGCAAGTTATGGAGCCAGATCATTTGGCGTCGCCACCATCAGCCTTTCCAATCGACGAGGTGTCGAGCTATAGAAATAGAAGTGTCCAACGGCGTCAGTGGCGTTCTCGAACAGGGAGGTCTCAGTGAAGCTCAGAGCCCAGCCGTAGACCACATCACCTGAATCCTGTTTTCTTTTGACGGCAAATACTTCTGCGGCCCGTCCACCTAGCAACGCATGTTGCTTGTCCGCTTCAGGTTTCAATTGCTTCTGCAGAACTTCAGAAGGTGGAAAATAACATTTGTACATTACTGAAACCTCCGAGGACGGTTTTGCAATCATCAATTTACAATGGCCGCAATCCCTAACGGAAGCCAACAGGGAGAGGGTCTCAGCCGCGCTATCGCGTGTAAGCTGCCTCTCTTGGATGGCGAAAATGAGCCAACAGCTAGACCCACCAGGGTCGAAGTCAAGCAAGAATGTTTGGAGAAATTGCAGCAGATGTACGAAGAGGACGAAAAGCGTCTGAAGGGGATGATCTGCGCCGCTTGGGGGCTTCTCTTACGTTGCTTTACAGGACAGAACGAGATTTGTTTCTACTTCCAACAAAGCAACGGCGCTTGGCTCAGTCAGCCATTGTTTGACTCAGAAAACACCCGACCAATTGTTCATTTTTCGTTTCTTGAGAATGAAAAGCTACTGGATCAAATTGCAAAAGCTCAGGATGCTGTTGCGAACCTGGAGCAAAGGCCGCAATCTATCAACACACCTTTGGAGAAGAGCTCCGCTCCAGCATGCTGCCAAGCAAATACCATGATATGGTTTAAGAAAAACGAAAAATCATCGATTGGACCATCCAGCAATGTACAGAATATAGAAAATCACGCGATCTTCGAGGTACGTGCCCTACCTCTCGAGGCTTTGGTATGGCAGCCGTAAGCAGCTTGTGATAATGCTGTCTAATTCGTAGTATAGGGCGAGATTTGGCTCCTCGTTCACTCAGATCAGAGCGGGCTGAGACTTAACGTTGTATCACAAAGCCCCAATGCATCCGTAGGCTATCTTGAGAGCCTTGAAAATACTTTAGTCAATGTATTAGAATTATCACTCCGATCACCCCAGACTTCCCTGGGGGGTTTGAACTATCTCAGCGACCGTCATATGAAACAGATCACAGCCTGGAATCCAGTGGCGAGCGAGCTAGTCGATAGATGTGTTCATGATGTTGTATACGAGCGGGTGCTCGAGCGGCCTCAACACGAGGCGGTGTGTGCGTGGGATGGAAGCTTGACATACCGTGACCTATGGTTATACGTTCATACGTTAGCCCAAGCGCTTGTAAAACTGGGCGTTGGTCCGGATGAAGTGGTGCCTTTGTGCTTTGAAAAGTCGATCTGGTCAATTGTCGCGATGCTGGCCATCTTGGAGGCAGGAGCAGCATTCTGTCCCTTGGACGCGTCACAGCCAAGCTCCCGTTTGGAAAGTCTCGTATCGAGGCTTGGAGCCAGTGTTCTGCTTTGTTCGCCAATCCATAGTCAAAAACTATCGCCCATTGTCAGAGAAGTCCTGCCGATCGATGCCGAAGCTTTCAGGAGCCTTTCCAAGGGCTCTCCGGGAAGGCTGTCTCGAGCTGCTTCGCAGAACGTTGCTTACGTGCTCTGGACATCTGGATCCACAGGAGAGCCCAAGGGTGTCGTGATAGAACATCGCGCTTACTGCTCGGCTGCCTGTACTCACGCGCCTGCGTTCGGTATCAACGCAGATTCCCGGGTTCTCCAATACGCATCTTACGTATTTGACGCATCCATCCTTGAATGTCTTACAACTCTAATGGTCGGAGCCACAGTATGCATACCTAGCGAGCATGCACGCCTCAACGATCTTCCCGCGGCTATGAACGACATGCGCGTTGATTGGACGTGTCTGACACCTTCGGTCATCAACTTCCTCAATCCATCCATGGTCCCTGGATTGAAATCTCTGCTTTTGATGGGGGAGGTCATGAGCCAGGAACACATTACGACTTGGTCTTCCGTCAAGCTGCTAAACGCCTATGGTCCTGCCGAATGCTCCGTAGCTGCAATCGTGAACCCAGACGTTAGCATGAACAAAGAGCCTACGCTCATTGGTCGTGCAATTGGTGTGCGATGCTGGCTCGTAGATCCGGAGGATCACAACCGTCTACTTCCCCCCGGGTGTGTTGCCGAACTGGTGATAGAGGGTCCAACTCTCGCGCGTGGCTATCTGAACGATCCCGAAAAGACAGGTCAAGCGTTTGTTGAGAATCCGGCTTGGGCAACGCGTTGTGATGGGGAACAGGTTGCACGCAGAATGTACAAGACCGGCGACCTGGTGCGTTACCACACAACGACCGGTATGCTCTACTTCATGGGGCGTAAAGATGCCCAAGTCAAGCTTCATGGACAAAGAGTGGAGTTGGGCGAAATTGAGCATCACCTCAAAGACGGATTGCCCATTTGTCAGTCTATGGTCCTCGTCCCCAAAGGTGGCTTTTGCCAAAACCGCCTTGTCGCAGTAATCTCTCCGCAAGCCATGTTGACAACGACTACTTTAACGCACGCGGGGGAACTCAAATTAGTTGATAGGGCAGGTCTGGACGAAGCGGAGCCTATTATCGCAACAACCCGGGAAAGGCTCTCGAGTCGGCTTCCTGCCTTTATGATTCCGTCTATCTGGCTCGTTGTTGACTTCATTCCGCTCTTGAAGTCCGGTAAGCTGGATCGGAAAGCTGTAGTCAACGGAGTTCAGGACTTGAGCGGGGAAACTTATGCTAAGTGGATTCAGAAAGGTGAATGCGAAGCGGAACCCGCCAATGAGCTCGAAAATCAATTGAGATCTATCTGGGGCCACGTTCTTAATCTGCGACCCGAGGCCATCAGTCTCAAAAAGTCCTTTTTGGCCTTGTCAGGTGACTCCATCTCTGCTATGATGGTGCAAAGCCATTGTAAGAAAAGGTGTATCCGCCTCTCAGTTCAGCAGATTCTTCGTGCCAAATCAATTAGCGATCTCGCAAAATCTGCTCAAATAGTCAGCCGTAGCACCAGACACGAGGAGAAGGTTGAAGAGGATTTTGATCTCTCCCCGATCCAGAGTCTGTATTTTTCTCTTCCGCGTGACAGGGGCCACTTCAATCAAAGCGTTTTCGTCCGCTTGACGAGACCCATCCAGCCTACCATGTTACGTCAGGCCACACGAGCAATCGTCAACCGTCACTCAATGCTACGGGCAAGGTTCCGACTGTCGCAATTTGATGGCGAATGGAAACAGCGCATCACCACGGATGTGGCGGGGTCGCATTCCTGTCACATCCACAAATGCCGCTCCAAAGGCGAGGCTCTTCCTATCATGTCGAAGACCCAAGCCTCGCTTGATCCGGTCAAAGGGCCGCTCTTTGCGGTGGATCTTTTTGAAACTGAGGATGGGTGTCAATTGCTCTTTATGACGGCTCATCATCTGGTCGTTGACCTAGTCTCATGGAGAGTCATCCTTCAAGACATTGAGGAGCTCTTGACGAATCCGAAAATTGCAGCTGAAGTGGAACCATCTTTAGCCTTCCAGTCATGGTGCGCAATGCAGTTGGAAAACGCTCATAGAGTTCCTCTCAGCACCGTTTTGCCAGTTAATGATATACCGGCGCAAAGCTTTATCTACTGGGGTATTGAAGATCGTGCCGGTTCATACGGGGAGGTGAACTGTGAAGGCTTCGAGTTGGAAACCCACGATACTGCCATGATAACATCTGGTTGCCATGCGACCCTGCGCACCGATATCGTAGATGTACTGATCGCCTCCATGCTGTATTCGTTCTCGCGAACATTCACCGATCGTATACCCGCAACCATCTTTAACGAGGGTCATGGTCGGGAGGTATGGGACGGGGATATTGATTTGTCGCGGACAGTAGGATGGTTCACTACAATGTATCCGGTACACGTATCTAAGGCGTCATCTGGCGACTTCATAGATGTATTGCGGCGAGTAAAGGACTACAGACGGGCTCTGCTCGCTAATGGTAGACCTTACTTCGCAAGCCGAATACTCACTTCTAAGGGTGCCAAGAGGTTCGGGGGACACTGGCCACTCGAAATGACCTTCAATTACCTTGGAATCTACCAGCAGCTCGAACGCGACGATAGTCTGCTTGTCCCAGCTGAAGACTTGGCTGGCGAGGCTCGAGCAGCAGGTGGCAAAGCAGACGTTGGCTACGACACCCCCCGGTTCGGTCTGTTCGAGGTCTCTGCTGTCATCGCGCAGGGCAAGCTCCGTTTTTCTTTTACGTTCAATCGGCACATAAAGCATCAGGACAAGATTATGTCCTGGATATCGACATGTAGGGAGACATTACTGACCATGCCACCAAAAGTTGTTCAAATGAGCTATCAACCTACCCTTAGCGACTTCCCTTTGCTTTCACTGACCTACGACGATTTGGAGCGGCTAACAGCTGACAGGCTTCCTCGTATCGGAATTCATGGTATGACTAATGTAGAAGACATTTACAGGTGCTCGCAGATACAGCAAGGCCTGTTGATTAGCAGACAGCGAGATGCAGGCTTCTATTCAATCGAAGGCGTCTACAAGGTCAATTCGAAAGAAGGCGCCTCAATTGATGGTGGAAAAGTTGCCGCTGCTTGGCAAACAGTCGTCGACCGGCACGCCTCTCTTAGAACGATATTCATAGAGAGTTTGAGCCAGGAGGAGACCCTTTACGACCAGATTGTTCTGAAAAAAGTTACCGCCAACATTGCATACCTTAGTCGCAAGACAGATGCAGATGCTATAGAAACCCTCCGATTGCAACCGGCCAATCAACATGATGACCGAGCACCATCCCATCGATTTACACTTTGCGAGACTCCGAAAGATAGCGTATTCTGCAAATTAGAAATCAGTCACGCAATCATCGATGGTGCGTCGATGTCCATCATCTTCCGGGAGCTGGCATCACTTTGTGAGGGTCGATCTCTGATGGAGAGAGGACCGCTTTACAGTAACTATATCTCTTTCCTACAAACCCAATCACCGCAAGCAGGTATTGGGTACTGGAAGAACTACCTTGCTGATGCGGAACCTACAACGTTTCCAACACTTGATGACGCTGCATGTTCGCATCGGGAGTTGCACTCAAAACGCCTGCAACTCAGGGACGTCTCCAGTGTTCAGGCGTTTTGCACTTTACACGGTCTAACAATGGCCAATATCTTCCATACAGCATGGGCATTGACCCTCAAATGCTACACAGGCTCCAGTGACGTATCCTATGGTTATTTGATGTCGGTCAGAGACCAGTCTATCAATGACGTTGACAGCATCGTGGGCTATTTGGTCAATATGCTCGTTTGCCGTGTGATACTTGCTCCGGATCTATCACTCACAGAAATCATGCAACAGGTTCAAACCGACCTTGCCGAAGGCCAAGCCCACAGGCAGACGGCATTGTCACAGGTATTGCATACTCTCCAACTGTCTGGCGGGTCACTCTTCAATACGTCCCTATCTTATCGAAAAATCCCTATTGCAACCACAAGCGAGCAACACACAGTCTCTTTCGATGAGTGCTTCCCCTATTATGATCCCACTGAGTACAGCGTTTCAGTCAATATTGAAGTGTCCGGGGAAAGTGCTGCTATTGATTTGGACTACTGGACAGATTCTCTGTCGGATGGGTATGCCACCAACGTAGCAAAGACCTTCCTCCAAGCTGTCACGACTATTACAGAACAGTCAGAACTGGTCGTTGGGCAACTAAACTCAGTCAGTGACTTCGATCTACAACAAATCCTAAGGTGGAACAGTAGCATACCAAATCCAATCAACAGATGTGTGCATGAGGTGGTGGCACAACAAACGAAACTCCGTCATGATGCACCGGCTATTCGAGCCTGGGACGGCGATTATACATACGGTGAGCTCGATGCAGCATCAGGACAGCTAGCAAACTATTTGAGCGTTCTAGGTGTTGGTCCGGAATCATACGTTTGTCTTTGTTTCGAAAAATCTGCCTTCACCATTATCGGCATGCTTGGTGTCTTGAAAGCTGGAGGTGCTTTTGTTCCACTGGACCCAATGCATCCTGCAGCGGCCCTTGAAGTGCGCATCAGGGATACCCAAGCGGAGGTCATACTGACATCGCCCTGCTACAGTGCCAAGTTTGCTGGAATGGGTCTTCGGGTAGTGTCGGTTGATCGAAAATCTCTCCAGGAGCTAAGACCACTTCAGAACAGCTCGCGACCCTCTGCACAGCCTGAAAACGCTTGCTGCGTCATCTATACAAGTGGCAGTACCGGCAAGCCCAAAGGGGTGGTGCTAGAGCATAGGGCCCTGGTCACAAGCTCTAACGCGCATGGCTCCGCTATAGGCGTTGATTCAGACACGCGATTTTTGCAATTTGCAAGCTATACCTTTGATAACAATCTCGAGGAAATCTTCACAACGCTCATGCGTGGCGGAGTTGTTTGTGTGCCTTCAGATCACGACCGATTCAATGACCTCGCCGGCGCTGTTTCTCGACTCGAAGCAAACTTTATGGACTTGACGCCCACTGTTGCCACCTACCTGAATCCGGCGGAAATGCCGGGCATCAAGGGGCTTGTGCTTGGTGGTGAGGCAGTGACAAAGACAGTATTACAAGTATGGGGAGGCGCAGTTGAGATTCACAATATGTACGGACCGTCAGAATGCTCAATCAACTCGACACACAGGCAAGGTCTTTCAAAGTCAAGCGACCCATCTAATATCGGACGCTCGGTTGGCAGTGTGTCCTGGATCGTCGATCCTACAGACAGTAACCGACTTGCTGCCGTGGGGTGTGAGGGAGAGCTGTTGATCGAAGGACCAATTCTTGCCAGAGGTTATCTCAACAATCCTGAGAAGACTTCAGAGGTTTTCATCAAAGCTCCGGCATGGGCTTTGTCCTTTAGTCAGCATGGCCAAAGCAACGGCTCGAGACGTATGTATAAGACTGGCGATCTTGTCAGGTACAACTCCGACGGCACGTTGTGTTACATTGGGCGAAAAGACCAGCAGATCAAACTGAACGGCCAGAGGATTGAGCTTGGCGAGATAGAATACCATGTCCGGACGCATCTTGAAGCTGATTGGCACTTTGCCGTTGAGCTTACCACTCCGGGTAGCAGTCCGACCAGCACCAAGGCTCTTGCGCTCTTTGTCTGCCCAGAAAAGGATAGTAGTGTGTCAGCCACTGTACCGGAAAACGGAGTGTTACCAATGTCAAGCATGCTCCAGAATACTTTCAAGAGCCTAGAAGAATCGTTAATGAACGCTCTCCCCAAACACATGGTTCCTACACTCTTCATCCCGGTGGCGAGACTGCCTCTAACAAGTTCGGGGAAGCTTGACAGGAAGCAACTGCATGCCATTGCCAAAACCATGACCGAGAACCAGCTTGCAATGTTTAGGCTCGCTGGGTCCAGTGGACGTACACCGGAAACTGAGATCGAGCGGACGCTAGCCGGCATGTGGGAGTCTACACTAAATTTACAACCAGAGTCCATCGGCATGGATGCTCAGTTTTTCCGGCTCGGAGGGGATTCGATTGCAGCTATTCGGCTTGTCTCTGCGGCTAGGACCAAGGGGATCAGTCTCACTGTGGCTGACATCTTCCGGAACGCGACCCTTTCACAGATGTGCGATAATGCATCTGCCTCAAAGATGCTGGACTCTACGGTCCATCTCAGAGAATACCGAGCTTTCGATCTCCTTCCGGCTACACTTCCTGCCGCTCAGGTCATTGAGAATATTGCAGACCTGTGCAAGCTAGATCAGAATGACATTGAGGATATATACCCTTGTGCTTCACTTCAAGAAGGCCTTATAGCCTTGAGCAACAAGAATCCTGGAGCTTATGTCGCTCAAAACGTCTATCGTTTGCCTTCAATCGATGTTGACAGATTCAAGCGGGCTTGGCAGGCGGTTGTTGCTGTGGAACCGATCCTTCGGACGCGCATCGTTTACACGGAGATCTTAGGCTTCCTCCAAGTCGTAGTCAAGGAATCGATAGAGTGGCTTGAATACAATTCTCGGAAGGAGGTGCCGGACTCTGTCCGACTGAAGCCGGCGTACAACGGCGGTGCCCTCACGGAATACTCCATTATTCGAGAATCCCAAGGGGAAACCTTTTTCGTGTATTCCATACACCACGCTCTATTCGATGGCTGGTCGATAGAACTCCTGTTGGACAAGGTCAAGGCGTACTACAATGGACATGATATGGTATCCCCAGCAAAGAATGCAGCTTATTCCGACTTTATTCAGTACTTGTCAAGCGAGGATCAAAGCGCATCCGAGCGCTTCTGGCAAGCACGGTTGGAGGGCACAACGTCACAACAATTCCCCATGTTGCCACAACCTAATTACCTACCTCACGTGACTGGTTTAATGACCTATGCCACGACGGTTTCTCGGCAATCTGGAGCAGACCTCACGATGCCCTCCTTAATCCGTGCCGCTTGGGCTTTGACAGTCTCGGCTTTTTCAAATTCGGAGGATGTGGTGTTCGCTGAAACCGTCAATGGTCGCGACGCTCCTGTCGCTGGAATTTTGGATATGATTGGACCCACCTTTGCGACGGTCCCGGTCCGTATTCAAACGACACGAGGTCAGACCGTCAACCAGTTCCTAGGACATCTACAGGATGACGTTGGGAAAGCCATGCCACATCAACATACGGGTCTCCAACGGATCAAGCGCATCAGTCCTGATGCCGCAAGGGCGTGCGAGTTACAAAACTTGATTACTATCCACGGTGAAGCTAGGGACAGTGGCAGTGACTTCTGGAAACCAGAAAGCAAGGAGTCGGTAGGGACTGATTTCTATACCTATGCGTTGACACTTGATGTTGAGATCGCCGAATCGGACGTACAAGTGACTGCTCACTTCGATCCTAATGTACTCCCTGAATGGCAATGCAAGAATCTTTTGAGTTACTTCGGGTGTTTCATTACCCGCTTCAATGACTCGGACAACAGCCTCATGCCTCTAGAAAGCCTTCGTGCTATCAACGAAGACGACGAGACCGCTATCACTCAATGGAACGAGACGTCACCTACATTGATTGACAGATGTATTCACGACTTAGTGCAAGATCGAGCCAGAACTCTTTCAATTACCACTCAAGCTATCTGTTCATGGGACGCTCACCTTACCTACCGCGAATTAGACGATGCCGCCAGCTGTCTTGCGAATCGCCTCCAAGGGCTGGGTGTAAGCTCACGATGCCTCATCCCGATTTGCTTTGAAAAATCTGCATTGACGGTCATTGTTATGCTTGGTGTTCTCAAGATTGGAGCTAGCTTTGTGGCACTTGATGGGGAGTCCCCAGCTACACGCCTGGCCAACATCATTTCTGATGTTGACGCCAAATGTGTACTCTCTTCCCCAAAGTTTGAGGATGTCTGCAGGTCATTGGGTGTCCAGACTATCGTGCTCGATCTCCGAGACACTCAAAATCTTGAGGTTACGCCTATTATCCCTCTGTGCTCGGGCAGTGATATTGCATACGCTGTCTTCACCAGTGGCTCGACTGGGAAACCCAAGGGAACTCCGGTGTCCCACTCAGCCTTCCTTAGCAGCGCAGCAGCTCATGGGCCGGCAATGCGAATGCACGCCAAATCCCGAGTTCTCCAATTTGCATCTTACACCTTTGATGTTTCCGTAGGCGAGATTTTCACGACTTTGACTCTTGGTGGCTGCGTCTGTATACCTGATGAGGAGATACGACTCAACGATCTTGCTAAAACGATAAACGAAATGGGAGTCACTTGGGCGTTCCTGACCCCTTCTGTTGCCCAAACAATATCGCCGTCGGATGTCCCCGCTTTGGAGACGTTGGTGCTCGGTGGCGAGGCTGCGACTCACAACAATCTCTCGACCTGGGCCTGGGTAACTCACCTTGTCAATGGTTACGGTCCGAGCGAATGTTCTGTAATCTGTACTGTGAATCCTCATCTCACTCCTATGTCTCAACCCACAAACATAGGTCATGCCGTGGGAGGTCGGGCTTTTATTGTCAATCAACACTGCCATGACGAGCTCGTGCCAATTGGTGCGATCGGAGAACTAGCAATCGCTGGACCGAATCTAGCACAAGGCTACCTCAAAAATCCTGCTAAGACTGAAGAATCCTTTGTTGGCCGCGCTCGATGGATGGATAGATATTACTTCCTGAAAGACCCAGCCAACACCAGGATGTACAAAACGGGGGATCTTGTCAAATATGACATTGACGGATCCTTAGTATATGTTGGTAGGAAAGATAACCAAACCAAGCTTCACGGCCAGCGACTAGAATTAGGCGAGGTGGAGCACCACGTAAGCCAACTTACTTCAATTCAACATTGTCTGACTGCGATACCCACATTTGGCCCCTACGAGAAAAAGTTGGTAGGCATCGTTTCATTCAGGGATAAGATCCAGTCATCCATTACCGACAATGAGTTGGACATAATCGCTAGAGAAGAGGCAGCGCCTTATACTCAAGTTGTCCAAGAACATCTCTTTGCTCGCCTGCCGCCCTACATGGTCCCATCCAATTGGGTGGTGCTTCAAAAGATCCCGCTCTTGCCAAGTGGAAAGCTAGATCGTAAACGAATATCACTATGGATTGAAGGTATGGATGAAAATATCTTCCGAGAGATTTCGCGATCTGCCGTCGATGAGGAGGAAGTGCAAGGCTCAGATATCGAGCAGCGCCTCCAGTCTATATGGGCAAGGATCCTACACCTATCGGAACAGCAGGTTGGCTTTAACCAAGGCTTCTTAGCCTTGGGTGGTGACTCGATCTCTGCTCTACAGGTGTTGTCGAGATGTCGGACCGAAGGCCTTGGAGTAACTGTCAAGGACATCATTCGTTGTCGTTCAATTTCAGAACTTGCTACCCGGGTGACATTGCCTCAGACCTTCACGCATGCTGCTGAAGAGTACGACAAGCCATTCGACCTATCTCCAATACAGCGCTTGTTCTTTGACTGGGTGGGCGACAATGTCAACCACTTGAACCAGAGCATTTCTGTAAGGCTGAGCCAAAGACAAAACACGGATAGAGTCTCCGCTGCGATCAAGTCTCTAGTCATAGCCCACTCGATGCTTAGAGCTCGCTTCGAGCAACAAGGTGACAATTCCTGGACGCAAAGGCTGGACAAAGAGGCCTCGAAGTCGTATCGCTTCACAGCGCATCCAGGTCATCACTCACTGCAAGAGATGGGCTCGACGGTGGGAGTCAGTCAAAGCAGCCTCAACATTCAGAAGGGCCCATTATTCTCGGCCGACTTGTTTGAGGCTGACGAAACCGGTCAACAAGTCCTTACGCTTGTAGCGCATCACCTTGTGATTGACATTGTTTCATGGGGTATCATCTTGGATGATCTAGAGGATCTGCTGGCTTCTAGTAAAATCGGCACGCAAGCAACACTCCCGTACCAAGTATGGTCACGTCTTCAAGCTGAGAGGACATCCTTGGTGACAAGCAAAGGATCCAGAGTCAACGTCGAGGTTCCCGCTGCTGACTTTCACTTCTGGTCCATGTCGCAGCGACCAAACGTCTACCGTGATATCTTGACCTTAGATGTAACCATCACTACTGAGGCCACGAGCCAGCTACTCGGCCCTTGTAATAATGCATATCAGACCGAGACCATCGACATACTCCTTGGCTCTATCTTGTATTCCTTCTGTCGTGCTTTCCCGGACAGGGAGGCTCCGCCTGCAGTGTTCAATGAGGGCCACGGTCGGGAGCCTTGGGATTCAAACCTTGATCTGACCCATACTGTGGGCTGGTTCACGACCGTCAGCCCGGTTGTTCTTCCTGCCCAAGCTTCCCAAGAGCAGGACATAGCTAAGGTTGTTCGCTGGGTCAAGGACCAACGAAGTCGCTTCACAGACAAGGGCCGTCAGTACTTTGCGCGTCGAATGCTAGCGCAAAACGTCCAGGATGAGTTCTCCAGCCATTGGCCAATGGAGGTAGCATTCAACTATTTGGGCCATGTGCAGTCGTTCAAGAAGGCCACCTCAATGCTCCAACCACTAGATGGGCCTTGGTCTGATCACGACATCGGATCTTCGGTGCCCCGAATGGCGCTGTTCGAAATTTCAGCATCGGTTGCAGATGGGAGACTGAAAATTTCTTTCGACTATAACCGATATATGGAACATCAGCCTGCTATCCAAGACTGGGTAACCGAGCTTGAGAAGACCTTGATGCTTTCAGCGGAGAAGCTCGTTGAGGTAGAACCGCAGACGACTCTTAGCAATTTCCCATTATTACCAATGGCCTATGGGACTCTTGATTCGCTCCAGGACCGGCTTATAGGGATTGGTATCACGTCAATGAATGAGCTCGAAGATGTCTATGGTTGTTCCCCAATGCAGCAAGGTCTGCTGCTCAGCCAGATCAAGGACAATGGTCAATACATGTACCAGTCACTCTTCTCCGCTGGCTCTTTGGATCCTGTCACTCCTATCGATCCAGAGAGGCTGGCTCAAGCATGGCGAAAGGTTGTACAAAAACATTCGTCCTTCCGAACCGTTTTTATGGACAGTCTGTCTCAGGAAGGCGTCATGGATCAAGCGGTTCTCAAACGAGTGTCACCCAGAATCACTTGGATCAGCAGCGACGCAGAAAAAGCAGCTGAGGCTGTTGAGGACCAGGAACCTATCAGCTTTGCCAAGTTCCACCTACCACACGCGTTGACCATTTGTACGACAAATAGTGATACGATCTTCTGCAAGCTTGAGATGAGTCATGCGATCTGTGACGGAACTTCTATTCCCATCGTCTTCCAGGATCTGGCTCATTTCTATATTGATCAATCGGCAGATGACAAAGCACTCTCGTATCGCGATTACATTTCATACATCCAAGAGGCCTCTAGCGAGGAGGATATCTCCTACTGGCGCAGCTACCTTGAATTCATCGAGCCGTGCTCCTTCCCCGCGCTAGGGGACAGTAAAGACGGTTTTCGAGAGCTCTTGACGCTTGAATTGAAGCTTCAGGATATCGCCCCATTAAAGACATTCTGTTCGAAGAAGGGTGTGACACTTTCTAATGTACTGCAGCTCGTGTGGGCTTTAGTGTTACGTGCGTACACAGGTAATGACAGTGTATGCTTTGGCTACCTTACATCTGGCCGCAATGTGTCGCTTCAAAACATTGAAAGCGCTGTCGGTCTGTTCATTTCCATGTTAGTATGTCGCATTGATTGCAGTCAAAACATCATGGTCAGCCAAGCTCTAGAACAGATCAGGGATGATTATGCACAAAGCACGGCGCACCAAGCCTTTTCTCTGGCGGAACTGCAACACAAGTTACAGCTCTCCGGCAAGTCGCTCTTCAATACCGCTTTCACGTTCCAAAGGCGTGTCGGGTCGGCGACGGTGGACAATAAATTGATAAAGTTCGATATCCTGGAGGCCTATGACCCTTCGGAGTACGATTTGACAGTCAATGTGGAAGCCAACGAGACCGACATTATTGTCGATTTCAATTATTGGACCAACTGCCTTTCTGAGACCGAGGCGGTGAGGCTGTCCGAGACGTTTAGTCAGATACTGGATTCCATCCTCAACCCTCAGAATTCTGAGCAGACGATTGGATCCCTTGATCTATGCAGCGAAAGCCATCGGCAGCAAGTTTTGAGATGGAACCAAGATTCTCTTCCACTCGTGAATGACACTGCTCATAACCTCATTGAGCGCCGGTGTCAGTTGTTGCCATCATCGACGCCTGCAATATGCTCATGGGACGTTAATCTGTCATATGAGAGGTTGATTTCACTGTCCAAACGCCTTGCAAAGCACCTAGCAGCATTAGGAGTAGGACCTGAGGTTTACGTCCCGATATGCTTCGAAAAGACTACGTGGGCAGTGGTAGCGATACTAGGGATACTTCAAGCGGGTGGTGCCTTCGTGCCCCTAGAACCCTCCCATCCTAAAGACCGGATAAAATACATTCTGAATAACGTCAATGCACGACTAGTATTGTCCTCGGAGAAATACAGCGAGAAGTTCAAGGAGTATCCGCAGATCACCACATTCGTTGTTGACGGAACCCTCAACGAGCAGACACGGTCACTTCTCGACCGTGAGGTCACTCGACCGAGCCCAGAAAGTGCAGCGTATCTCATCTTCACTAGCGGCACCACAGGCTTGCCAAAAGGGACGATAATACCCCATCGTGCATTTGCTACAAGTGCGGCGGCGTATGGGCCTGCGTTACTGATGCGTCAAAATTCACGAGTCTTGCAATTCGCCAGCCTCTGCTTTGACGCTTCTATTATGGAAATTCTCACAACGCTAACAATAGGCGGATGTATATGTATTCCAAGCGAAGAAGAGCGCATGAACGACATCCCCGGGGCAATTAATCGTATGTCCGTCAACTGGACGTTCCTGACACCATCAGTAGCATCAGTACTGAAGCCAGAGAGCATCCCGAGCTTGCGAGTACTCGTCACCGGAGGTGAAGCAATGAAAGCCAGAGACATCGCGAAATGGCAGGGAAGGACTAGTCTCCTCAACGGATACGGTCCTACGGAAACCGTAGTGATCGCAATCACTAGTCTCAAGGTGGATGAGATAGGCCGCGTGGTAAACGGCGACGCAGCCGTCATTGGTCACGCTGTGGGATGCCGGAGCTGGATTGTAAGCCCCAACGATCACAACCAGCTAATGCCTATTGGCAGTGTCGGGGAGCTTGTTATTCAAGGGAACAATGTCTCGCGCGGCTACCTGAACATGGAGGAGAAAACAGCACAAGTTTTCATTGCCCCACCAGCTTGGATGCGTGACGGGAACAGATCCGCCTACAACAACAGGATTGCCATCTACAAGACAGGTGATCTGGTTCGCTACAAGTCAGACGGGAGCTTGGCCTACGTTTCGCGCAAAGATACTCAGATCAAATTGAATGGCTTGCGAATCGAGCTTGGTGAGATCGAGCACCGCGCCAAAGAGAAGCTACCAGAAAGCATCCAAACGGCAGTAGAAATGGTCGCCCCTGCAGGTCAACAGCAACTGTTGGCGCTCTTCTTCTCATGGAGTGAGGACAAAACACAAATAGATGCCGCTTCCGAGCCCGAACTGTCATCACAATCCAAGCTTGGTAATCAAGAAGATGACCCGTTATTGTTGCCAATGTCTGAGAAAGCTACAACCCTTTGCAAAACACTTAAGGCGGACCTGGCCGGGGCCTTGCCGGCCTACATGATCCCAACCTTCTTTGTGCCCCTCTATCAATTACCTTGGACATCTTCGGGGAAACTCGACCGGCGCAGGCTATGCGGCATAGCCTCTTCTTTGCCAAAAGACCGGCTAGCGCCCTTCAAACTCGCCGGTTTCGGTGAGAAGCGTGCCCCGACCACTGAGATGGAGACGAGACTTCAAGCGTTGTGGGAAGCGGTACTGAACCTTGAGCGTGGGTCTGTGACTCTCGACGATGGCTTCTTCGTTCTTGGTGGCGATTCCGTTGCTGCAATGAGACTCGTTGCAGGCGCCCGGGCAGAGCTGATCTTGCTGAGCGTTCTGGATGTCTTCCGAAAGCCAACACTCTTTGAGATGGCCAAAGCTTGCAGCGATCTCGAGGAAGGGGATGAAGCGCTACTCAAACCTTTTGGCTTGCTTAGTCACGTCGGTTCCCTTGATGAGCTTCTCGAAGAGGTTACGGCACATTGCGAAATACATAAAGACCAGGTGGCCGATGCATACCCGTGTACCGCTTTACAAGAGGGACTTATGACTATGTCTATCAAGCAACCTGGCGCGTACGTTGCTCACAATATATTTCCATTACCTGATGCTGTCGATATGGATCAATTCAAATCAGCATGGGGAAAGGCAATCGACGACATGGAGATCTTGAGGACTAGAGTCGTCCATACCACCTCCTCGGGCTTTGTACAAGTGGTGCTCAGGCAAATAGATCTGGAATGGCATAATGCCGATCGGACAGAAGATGTGCTGGAGTCGCCATACAAACTCCCTGAACACAATGGCTCTCCGCTGATGCGCCTTACTATTGTCAAGGGCGTCGCTGATCCGAAAAGGTACTTGGTGTGGTCCATCCAGCATTGCCTTTACGACGGATGGAGCATGCCAAAAATATTACAGCGTGTAGAAGACATATATTTCGAGAACCAGCCACCATCACCCAAAGCCTCCTACTCGCACTTCATTAGGTACCTCTCACAAATCGATCCCCAGGCTTGCAATCGATACTGGCAGGCTAGATTTCATGGGTTATCGAGCTCTCACTTTCCTACAGACTCGTCACCAGGCACAGGCCAAAATGCTAGCAATGAACTTCTGAAATACACGGTTCGCATCCCGGAAAGAACAGCTGGAACGGGCATTACATTACCGACCATCATCAGAGCGGCTTGGGGCATGGTGATGTCCGCCCACACCGGCAGTCCTGATGTCGTTTTCGGTGAGACCATGACAGGACGCGATGTCCCGATCGATGGCATTATTGATATCCTGGGTCCAACGATCACGACTGTCCCCACGAGAATACAAATCAACCCCGCTTGGACCATAACAGAGTTGCTCAAAAAAGTGCATGAGGCGGCAGCAGAGGTTATTCCCTACCAGCACGTAGGCCTGCAGAACATTCGGAGGCTGAACACAGAAACGGCGGCAGCTTGCGACTTCCAGAACTTGCTCGTCATTCAGACAGCCGAGGCAAGGGGTGCGGCGAGCGGTGAATCCAAGCTATGGAACGCTGAAGACAACGATGTGGGCTCAAGCTTCTTCACGTACCCGTTGGTTCTGGAATGTAATACTGAAGGGTCAAGCATCCACGTCGACGCCCACTACAACGACAAAGTGATATCTAGATGGCATGTTCAGAGATTACTCTACCAATTGGAGTCGGTACTTGGCCAGCTAGCAAGTGCAAGCGCTAAGAACGACACAAAGCTGCCCAACGTTCAGATGATAAGTGGGCAAGATGTTATCGAGATTCGCGAATGGAACAACTACAAGCCAAGTCCTGTCAAGCAATGCATTCATAGTCAATTCCTGCGGCAGGTAAATATGATGCCTCATGCCAATGCAGTGGCTGCTTGGGACGGGGATTTCACTTACTCAGAACTGAAGAAACATGCTATCAGCTTAGCGAAGCACCTGGCGCGTCTTGGAGTCTTACCTGAAGTTCTGGTACCTTTCTGCATGGACAAGTCAAGATGGGCGCTTGTGGCCCAAATGGGAATTCTCCTTGCTGGAGGAGCCATTGTTCCCCTTGACCCAGCACATCCCGTGACCCGACATTCTGAAATCATCAAAGATACCCAGGCTACGATACTGCTGTGCTCTCCGGCGTACGTTGATCGCTACTCGGATATGGTTAAGACGGTGATTCCCATTGATCAGCAATCCATGGCTAGACAACAAGGGAACGATGCCACCACATATGCAGCCAGCCAGGTAACGAGCAAAAACACGGCTTACGTCATCTTCACTTCGGGCTCGACTGGACGGCCGAAGGGAGTCGTTGTCGAGCATGAAGCATTCTGCAGCAGCTCGGAAGCTTACTCTGCGGCCATGTTGATGGATCCTCGTTCGAGAGTTTTCAACTTTGCCTCAGTCACGTTCGACGTGGGTCTGATGGAAAATCTGTCTCCATTAACCATGGGTGCTTGCGTTTGTGTCCCCAACAACGAACAGAAGATGACAGATCTTGCTGGGGCTATCGATAGCCTTCATGCCACATGGGCTTTCTTGACACCTTCGGTCGCTAATCTCATTGAACCGAAAATGGTCCCCTCACTGAAGGTCCTCGTATGCGGTGGTGAAGCCATGTCAAAAGAGAACATTCTCAAATGGGCAGATCAAGTGTCACTTGTCAATGGATATGGTCCCACAGAGGCCGCTGTGATCTCTGTTGTCAACTCGAAGGTTTTGCGAGACACATCTCCAGCTAACATTGGATTTGCGCACGCCAACGGCTATGCTTGGGTTAGTGAGCCTGATAATCACCATCGCCTTGCACCCCTCGGCTGCGTCGGTGAGCTTCTCTTGGAGGGTCCACTGCTTGCTCGAGAGTACTTGCATGATGAAGGCAAGACCGCCAAGTCATTCATCGACAACCCTGCCTGGTCCAAGCTCGTCAGTGATGGGGCCGAAACGCCCCGAAGAATCTACAAGACGGGCGACTTGGTGAAATACAACGAGGACGGTACTATTCATTTCATCGGCCGAAAGGACAATCAGATCAAACTGCATGGGCAGCGCATGGAGCTGGGAGAAATTGAGCATAATCTCTCTCAAGCAGACCGAATCCAGCACGCTGTTGCACTATTACCAAAGACAGGCTTTTACAAACAGCGTTTGGTGGCAGTCGTTTCAATGTCATCCAAATCGAATTCTTCAGACTCGAGTAGCTGTATACTACTCCAGGGAGACGCTCTCAAGAGGGCACGGGGACAGCTTCAAGCTGTTAGAGATTACTTGTCGGACCATATTCCCTCATACATGATGCCGACATTTTACGTTGTTGTTGAGGCAGTACCGATCATGGTGTCTGGGAAGCTTGACCGGAAACAGGTCGAGAAGATGATAGAGAACCTCGACGAAGCCACCTACAAGCAGCTCACTGGTGATGAGGAGGATGCTAGCACGTCTAGTGCAGTGCCCATAACAGAGACGATCCAAAAACTCCGGGAAGTCTGGGCCCCAGTGTTCAACCTTCCTGTCGACAAGATAGACCCTGCCCGATCGTTCATGAGCCAGGGCGGCGACTCGTTGGTCGCCATGTCCATCATCGCTCGCTGCCGCAAGATTGGGATCACGTTCTCGCTACAGGAGGTTCTGCAAAGTAAATCCTTGTCCCAGCTCGCAAAGGCAGTTGAGGCGAAAGGAACACTCAAGACATCTACAACAGCCCGCGCAACTGAAAAGGTTGACGAACCGTTCGACCTTTCGCCCGTCCAGAGAATGTACTTCCAGCTTGCTGGACCTGCCAGTGACCACACAAATGATTATCGTTTCAACCAGAGCGCTATCTTCCATTTGAAACGCAACACAGAGGCCAACGCTATCCAGAAGGCTGTTGAAGTCATTGTTCAACAGCATTCAATGTTCAGGGCACGATTCTATAAAGACAAGGATGGTAATTGGCACCAGAAGATCTCTGCTGACGCTTCAACGTCTTACCGATTCCGCACCCATGAAGTCGATAGTCCAAACGAGCTTTTACGACTTCTTGCGCTCAGCCAACGAAGCTTGGACATTGAGAACGGACCCTTATTTGCAGTTGAGCTTTTCAACACAGACCAGTATGGCCAGGTTCTTTCGCTCATCGCGCACCACCTGGTCATCGACATCGTCTCGTGGGGCATCCTCAATGCACAGCTCGAGGATATGCTCACCTTCCAAACCCAAACTATCGATAAGCCAATGTCTTACCAAGTTTGGTGTGCTGTACAGCATGAGCATGCCAACCAGCGAGATGTATCTACGATCAAGAGTATCTTGCCTTTCAACGTTAGAAGAGCAAACATGGCCTTCTGGGGCATGACCACACGTACCAATACTTATGGTGAAACCAATGACGCAGTCTTCGAACTTGACAAGACAACTACGGACCTGCTCGTTAGTAAAGCCAACAACGCTCTAAGGACACAGCCTCTGGAAATCCTCATTACTGCTTTGTTAAGTTCATTCGCAATTATATTCCCGGAACGGCCTGCACCGACGCTATACAACGAAACCCATGGACGGGATGTGTGGGACAATTCCATCGACATCACTGGGACTACTGGATGGTTTACATCAATTTACCCCATCACTATACCGTCAGATGAGGGTGCTAATTCGAGTGCTATTGAGATTCTCAAACGAGCAAAGGATCTCCGACGTTCTCTCCCTGGGAACGGAAGGGAATACTTTGCTCACCGCTACCTTACGCCAGATGGGAGGTGGCGTTTTAGCGATCATATGCCAATGGAAATTCTGCTCAACTACGCCGGGCAGTCGCACCAGTCCGGGCAAAGCGACATGTTGCTGCAACCATTCGAGCTCGCCAAAAGCCACGACGAAGCCATGTTCACCGCAGATGTGGGTTCTAAGACGCCACGAATGTCTCTCTTCGAGGTTTCTGTGTCAGCATCAAGCGACGCGATGCGGTTCTCCTTCATATGGAACAAGCATATGGAGCATCAAGAACAGATCCGCCAATGGATAGCTCGGGTCGAGGTTACACTGAAGGATCTTGTTAGACAACTTGCAAATACTCGACCAGAGCCAACACTGAGCGACTACCCTCTACTGCCAACAGACTACAAAGGCTTGCAGCAGCTTTGCAACGAGACTCTCCGCGAAACCGGTATATCTAGCCTGGACGAGGTTGAGGAGGTGTTGATCTGTTCACCCATGCAAGAGGGGCTCCTTTTGGCGCAGCTCCGGAATCCTCAACTCTACGTCAATTTTGTGGTAATGGAAACGATGTTGGCCCAGAAAGGTGCCCAAGTTGACGTGCAGCGACTGGCTAGAGCGTGGCAAAAGGTGGTTGACCGCCACCAAACGCTGAGAACAGCGTTCGTTTACAGTATTTGCAAAGATCACGCTTTTGACCAGATCGTGTTAAAGAAAGTGGAAGGTGGAGCCAGGGTTGTGACCAGTCAGGATGAGGATTGGGAGAAGCCGCTTAGGGAGAATTCACTTAAATTAGTGAACGAAACGAGACCGATCAAGCTCCCGCAGCAGCTGAGCATATGCACTACGGCTTCGGGCAAGTGCTACACCATGCTAGAGTTGAACCACGCCGTCATCGACGGCGGATCTGGTGCCCTGATAATGAAGGATCTCGCATTGGCTTATGAGGGTCGTCTGCCCGAGGGCGACAAGCCATCGTACTCGGAGTATATCCGATACCTTATGAATCGCGGCCTTGACTCGTCTATCAGTTACTGGAAGAGTTACCTGAGTGGAATTCAGCGCTGCCATCTGCCTCACATGTCTTCAGTCAACAGCGGACCAAATCGCTTAAATGACACATATCTGCAATACTGGCGCTACCCAGAACTTCAAGCCTTCTGCAGAGCTAATGAGCTTACGATGTCAAACGTTATGATGGTCGGCTGGGCTTTCGTACTGAAAGAATTCACCTCTCAGTCCGATGTCTGCTTCGGGAGTCTTACCGCCGGCAGAGAAGCCCCGGTTGATGGTATACAAGACATTGTGGGTGCTTTCATCAACATGCTAGTATGCCGAGTGAACTTCACGGAGACGAAGACCCTGAAAGAAATTATTCGACATGTTCAAAGCGACTTCCTCGACGCTTTGGAACATCAGCACTGCTCGCTTGCCAAGATTCAACATGATCTGGGCTTTACTGGCAAGGCTTTGTTCAATAGTGCCATATCTGTCCAGAACCAAATTTCATCGCGGGATGCCGAAAAAGAGAACGATGCCATCACATTCAATCCTATTGCCGACCATGATCCGACTGAGGTACGCTATACTATACCATGCTTCCAGTCGAATACTAATGCTAACCATCCGATTATAGTATGCCGTCACCATCAGTGCGCGTAGTGCTCCTGGCGATGAGAGTTGCCATATCAAACATTGGACTTCTCGTGTCTCACTGGAGGAAGGCGAGAGGCTAAGGAAGACGTACGTCAACATATTAGACGCGATACTTTACCAAGGGGACCTGCCGCTCTCGCAAGTCGACATAACGAAGAAGATCGAAGACGAACGCGATGTCTCAGATCATGTTCTCCAGGACAACGCCTATATCCCAGACCCGGACTACGATGAAGCGGACCTGACTAACGTTGAGGTTGATCGCTCCGAATCTGCTTCTTTGAACGAGCGTGTAGGGGACGATGATACTGAATCGACCTCCGGAAGCTTAGTGGTACGCGACAACGTTCGGCCTTCCCAATACCGCAGACTCATCAAGGAGACTGTACGTGAGACGATTGAGCAAATGATAGAGTCCGGGCTCTTGCTGCGACCCGACAGCATGCCCGCGAATAGGTCCTCAGGGAAGAAGGGCCGCCAGTACCAAGAATATGAGCCTACTACTAAAGGAAAGAAACCTCTGTATAGCAAAGGGTCGAAAGCCGGCGGCAAGTTGAAACAAGCCGCCTACTACGATTCTGATGATGGAAACGACCCAGTGGATGAGATGTGCAATACTCTTCGCCAGCTCTGGAGCCCGCTACTACACGTGCCGGAAAATAAGATACATGATGACGACTCGTTCTTCTACCTGGGAGGCGACAGTATCCTTGCAATGGAGCTTGCTCGCCATGCACGCGAAGCTGGAGTAAGACTCACCGTTGCCAACATCTTCCGCTCTCCGGTCTTCTCCGACATGGCAGAAGCCATGGTCATTGCTGCACAAAACAGAAGAGATGACGACGAAAACAGTGACACTCAGAGCGTCATTGCCAGCAATGAACGCCAGGGACCCAAACATCCGGAGCCCTTCTCACTTCTCCAGACTGCAAACCCCGATGCATTCATCCAAGACTATGTTTGCCCTAAAGTTGGAGTCTTCCGAAGTGGAATTGTCGATGCATTCCCAGTCACTGATTACCAAGCTCTCTGTGTCGCTGCTACCCTACTGGAGGCGAGGTGGATGCTGTACTATCTGACCTTTGACGGTGTAGGCTTCCTGGACCTAGAGCGCATCCGACGAGCTGCTGTCCAGACAGTACAGCTTTTCGACATTCTCCGGACCGTCTTCTTACCCTGCGGGAATCGCTTCATACAGGTGGTATTAAGAAGCCTGCGGCCCCAGGTTCAAGTGTACGAGACTGAAATGGACTTTAAGGAGTATACACGACAGTTACGCGAGGACAGTCCCCTTGCTTATCCCAAAATGGGCGAACCCTTGACTCAATTCATAGTCATCAAGAAAACCGGCAGCCATGCCCATCGCATCCTCTTACGCATGTCGCATGCGCAATACGATGGCGTGTCTCTTCCAAGTATCGTTACGGCCTTCAAGGCAGGGTATGAAGGTAAAGAACTGCCCCCGCCGTCCCCGCCCTTCACCAACTACATCAAAGAGGCTGTGACTGGAATTTCAACTCAAGGTCACCAGGAGTACTGGAGGTCCCTTCTCCAAGGCTCTTCAATGACTCGCGTCGTCGACCGTGACCAGCCAAAGTACAGCGGCTCGAGCACAACTTCGACAGTAATCACACAAACCATCAAACTGCCAGCACTCACAGCCAAGAATGTCACTACTGCCACAATCCTCAAAGCTGCCTGGACACTGGTCCTCGCTCAACTGTCAGGTCGCAATGACATCGTCTTCGGCAATGTCATCAGCGGCCGCAACGCAGCAGTAGAAAGCGTCGAAGACATAGTCGCCCCAATTATCAACATCGTCCCCGTCCGCATCAAAATCGAGCCCAATTGGACCGCCCTCGATCTCCTACGCCGCATCCAAAATCAACAAGTCGCCGGCATGGCTTTCGAGTCCCTCGGTTTCCGCGAGATTATCCAGCACTGCACCGACTGGCCCTCATGGACCTTCTTCTCCACCATCGTCCAACACCAGAACCTCACCGATGACGTCTCAACATTAACCCTCGACCGCACCAAGTACAAAGTTCTATTCGAAGGTGCCCCAGACACGCTTTCCGACCTCACCCTCATGTCCACCCCCAAGGGCAGCGACATGGTGCAAGTCGCCATCGAGGTTGTCGACGACGGCATCATTGCTCCAGCCTTCGTCCAAAGAGCCCTCGAACTCACCTGCTCCCTGGCGCAGAACTTCGCTTCCAACCCCAACCGCGCCCTCCCCTCCGCCTCAGAGCTCTCCGGCACCAATGCCATCACCCACTTACCAACAGCACCCCGCCACTCCAGCGACGGCGCCGAAATCGCCAAGCTGGAAGCGACTCTCCGCGGCCTCAGCAAGCTCGAGCTCTGCGACATCGCGGACACGCTCACGCGCGCGTGGCGCCTCGTCTTGCCCCCCAAAGGCAGACAGACGCCATCGGCCCTCACTCTGGAATCGAGCTTCTACGATGCGGGCGGCGACCTCATCGCCTTGGCGAGCTTGACGAGCTTTCTGGAGGGCGAAGGGTTCAAGGTTAAGCTGGAGGAGCTGATTGCGAGGCCGACGGTTGGGGCGCAGGTTGCGCTGCTGGGGGAGATGAGGAAGAAGATGAGGGCGGGCTTGCTGGGAGCGAGTGAGAGCAGTAGTGAGACGCTGCAGGGGAGTGCGAGTAGTAAGGAGAGTTTGGGGGTGAAGGGGAAGAAGGGGTGGGGAGAGAAGAAGGGAGAGGAGAAGGTGGAGAAGAAGGCGTTTTGGAAGGTTAAGCCTGGGGTCATTGCGAAGAGGTTTGGGATGGGGAAGACGAGGGCGGAGGTTGCTTGATGACTTTGGCGGTCGCTGGGTGCTTTCCGGCGCCGCGTTGATACATTGCTTAGCTTTTGTTTGAATATTTGGGTGGTGTACGGGCCTTAATGTTGGGTAGATTGCTTAGTCAAAAAGCCAAATCATCATTTTCCATGAGTCATCCCTCTTCCCAACCAAACACACACATAACTTCCTCAACGTCCCATCGCCCAGAAGCCAGCTCACTTAGCTCAGGTGGTAGAGCATGGGGCCGCAGTTACTACGCATCTCCAGCGTCCGCCGTTCAAATCGGCGAGTGAGCTTTTTGTTTTCTCGCTTTTGCCATGAGAAAGGACAATCACCCCAAAGATCGTGCGTAACTAATCATGCAAGCACAAAAGCAGGCTAAAGCATCTCACTCATGAATATCAAGCAATGCTGCTCACAATAAAAAATATACGGCATGATCAGGGGAATTCTGTTGCTATGAAAGCACTTCCTGCGCCCGCTCCTTCCTTCCTTCCCCACTTCCCAAACCCCTTAGCACCTCACATCCCACCGCACCAACGCATCCTCCCCTTCCACTACGCTCACCCGCTGCCTCACCACCCTATCTACCCTCCCCGCGCACTCCCCCCTCCCCACCACATTGAACTTCAACACCCACCTCTTACCATCCCCCCTCCGAAAATCCTCCCCACCCCCGCAGCTCAAACACGGCAGCCATCTCTTTCCGCTTCTGTTCGCTCGATGCAAAACCACGTTGGCATTGTAGGAAGTAAAGACTTGGAAGATACATGCGTGTCATCCGCTTTGCGTGTCCTTACATCGAAATATCGCCACGGATCGGGGATACCAAGCCCCTTCCGATCTTTGCTTTCCTATCGGGCTTCACTAGAGGCGACTGTGGACAGTCGCGTGGATGCGCAGTCCTGCTCGTCACGGAGAAACTCAAGGCATGTCATATCCATGGAGCTTCCGTCTGGAGAGTATCTAGCCTACCGTCTCCCTCAGCCCCCACCAAGAAACCTGCCGGCTTGGTAGACCCTGTTAACCAGGAAATTGTCGATCTCGAGGAATGGACTCAAACTATGAGGTCCAAACTCAACTCGGTTGACAAAATGAAGAGGGGATTAAAGGAGCTAGAAGATCGCATCAAGTCTTGCAAAAGTTGCAAAAGGAGCATGTCTGAGATCGCGGACGCTGATGAAAGGGTTGTTGAAAGGGTTGAAGGAGTGCCGAAGAGGAGAAAATGCGTGAACACAGAAATTGAGGAGCGAGTCATGTTTGTGGAGACGAGGTATTATATAGAATTCTGATCGGGGCTTCGGAGCTTTTAGAAACTCAATCATTCTCATCGAGGATGGCCGGGGAGGTAGATACAAATCACTTGCGATTGACTTTCAAACAAAGTTTCGTGTGGTAAGAGACCTTGACAGTCTTGGCGACACGTGGCTCCCTGCTCGACTTATTCATGACCAAACTCGCGCTGAATGGTTTCAGAGCTCATACCACAATACTTAGCGGCGAATCTGGACCTCTCCAAAACCCATATCCGTGTCCAGGCCTGAGCATCTTGCCGCTTTTCCTGAGCCATGACTAAGCAATTTTGAGCTGTGTTTGTGCAATCCTGAGTCCCGCTTGGCGGGCCCTGAAGTGTGCCCTTGGTACACTGAGCAGAGCCCTGAGCCTGCGTGGGGGTCCATAAGATAGCCCCTGGGTTCCCAGTTTTAGGCGTTTCATGTGCTCGGAAAGTCCCGGTTCGTGCCTTTACTCGGTTATTGTTGCCAGGAGTGCTTCGGGCCTTTTTGCTGCTGCCTGGAGGGGATGGAGACAATCTTCACTGGCTGAAGTGGAATTCTTGTTGGCTGATACAGAGCGCCAACGATCACAGCCGCGTTCTGGGAACGATAGCTCCTACGAAGACAGGTGGTTACCTTCAGGTAGCATCCTTTATGCCCTATCATTCGCATGTCTATAGCGGACCAGCGAGATACGAGCGAGCTGCTGAGCCTCAAAAGACTACGGTCACGTGCCGCTCCAGAGTGCGTCCCAACCTCTCAGGCAAACAAGGTCGTTTTTTCTCTGGGAGAGGTGTGAAGCAAAGGGCAGATATACAGGTGTTCAGAGAATTGAATACTCGCTTTAGGTATGATATAGCCAAAGTGGCCGGAAAGTCTTTACCTCTATCCAATAGCAGAGTAAGCTCACAACTACAACTACATGCCTGAGCCTGCTGAGCTCATGATCACCGTCATACCCAACCATTCTCTCTCTACTCATCGATCTTGACCCGCAACAACATGTCATCCACTCCATCGCTCGCATCCCGGATCCGGGGCTCCTTTCTCGGCCTCGCTGTCTGTGACGCCCTGGGTGCCCCAGCGGAATTCCAGGTACGCGGAAGCTTTCCCACCATCACCAGCATGCAGGCCAACCTCAACTTCAACCTCGGTCCCGGGTACTTCACTGACGACACCTCCATGGCCCTCTGCCTGGCACACTCTTTCCTCGAAAAGGGCCCGGTTAGCGACAGCGTCGATCAAGCACGCAAGTATCTCGCGTGGTATCGGACAGGCTACCAATCTTCCACGGGACGGTGCTTCGACATCGGCAACTTGACGCGAGATGCTTTGGGCGTGTGGAAGCACGCCGTCGTCGTTAACGACCAATACGGTGAAAACGGACCCTCACCTCATGCACCCAAAGACCAGGCGGCGATACAGAGCGCCCAGGCCACCATAGACAAACGCTTTAACCAAGACCGATACTGCGGTAACGGCAGCCTGATGCGCGTGTTGCCTGCCGCGCTGCTCTTCGCCCAAGACCTCCCCACGGCTGCTAAAGCCGCAGCAGACAGCTCCAGGGTCACACACCCTCACCCGCGCTGCGTACTGTCCTGCGCGCTCTACACGATCCTCGTCGCACAATCCCTGCAAGAACCCAACGTAACCAAGGACAGCCTCGTCGGCCATATATCAGACTATGTCTCTGCGGTGAAAGACGCGATAGCCTCCTCGACCTCCAAATCCAAATCCGCCAGTGGCCACTTCTTAGAACGTTTCGAACCTTACACCACCCTCACCTCCTTCCACGACAAACGCGCCATAAAGATCCGCAGCTCGGGCTACGTGCTGGACAGCCTGGAGGCGGCGCTGTGGGCGTTCTTTACGACCTCGAGTTTCCGCGAGGGTGCCGTTAAGGTCGTGAACTTGGGCGACGACGCTGACACCGTGGGCGCCATCTACGGCGGGTTAGCGGGCGCTTTTTACAGCGACGATCAGATACCTGAGGAGTGGTTGCGGGATATAGAAAGGCTAGACTTGGTGGAGGACGTTGTGGGGAAGCTCGTTACAGTGAGATCGAAAGAAGATAAGGAGGATGTAAGTAGGGACGTGAGGGAGAGGATACAGGCGAGCGTGGATGTGTTGGGGCTCTGAATGGGGGTTTCTCGTCGCGGGGTAAGAGAGCGCTATAGCAATAGATAGTGAAATGTTATAAAAATGTTAAATCTCTTGAAAATCTACATTATAATTTATATCAACGTTCTATTGCCGCCTCCTTTCCGCCCTTTTGCTGTTAACTCAAGCCTATTTAAACGTTATCCTGCGCACTGAACCCCCTGGTTCCTTAATCCCTATACTTATCCAAAAGATCGCCTTCCGGTCCCTCACGGCTGCGTGTACTTGTCACGGCACACCTCCAGACCCTTGCACACCAACACCGGCACGTGACCAGACATGAGTCATCCGATATAGGCCACAGCAGGCACACGCTAGGCCGCAGTCAGCACATTCATGGTTGTTTTCAAGGACACTCCGAAGGAAGACATAGCGGTAAGGCTATATGTACGATGCAAGCGCCTGATCTCTTTTTATAGTCCTTCGTCTCTCGTCTTGTACCTCATAGTGCAGTGGATAGCAATATTAGTGTCATTCTCCGTCCACGCTCTCGTCCTCGTTCGCATCTCCGTCTTCGCCCTGACAGTACTCGTCCCTGTGATCGCTATGTTCTTGCTTGAGCTGCTCTTCGAATCCGACCTTTCCCGACGGCTGAACCAGCCCGATCTTTTCTTCGTCGAGGGAGATTTGGCTACCGCGTCAGGATTCGGGTCTGCGGATGTCGTCTTAGCTGTAGGAGAGGTGGTTGTATCTTTCGGGCTGGTCTTAGTGACGGGGGATATCTCGCCAGCCACTGACTCCAGTGATTTGGCATACTCTCGCGCTCGCCTCAGTCGGCTTTCTTCAGACTCGTCTTCACTTTGATTATCCTTCTTTTGGGGTGTTGGTGATGGAGTAGCTTCGACCAGTTCAGCATCACGGTACCATTTCCGCCGTCTTGTGTACCTGCCCCATCCATCCTTGAACCGTCCATCCTCCCATTTGTTGTCGTAATAGATCTAACCACCTCCGTCACCTTCAACTCCTTCCTCCTTAGACCCTGTTGCGCCTGTGCGAGATCTAGAGCTGACTGATCAAGCATATTTCTTCACGTCGCCTCTCTCGATACGCTACTTAGAGTTGTCAACCTATCGCCACTTTACGTTTCCTCCTTCGACGTCTGGCAATTCGAACTCGTCTTTAGATAGTGCAGGATTGAGATGTTCGTCAGTTCATAGCCCTCACTCATATGTAAAAAGGGAGTCGTCCATCTTAATCCGAGCCATCGCCTTTGATTTTCATAGAAATGAATGTGAATCGAACCCCAGAGCCCTGCGGACGTTTTATGTTTGCAAGAGTAGACGCTTTATGTAATTGCGACTTATTGTCCGACCTGTTTGATGAAGGATGGCCATGAGGTGTAGGAAAGTTTAGTCCCGTGACAAAAGACGAGAGTCTTCGCATGAAAACACTTCGCTAAAGAATGACCCGTGTAATACGAGCCGGGCGAGAGTGCTAGCTAAGAATAGTGGTGCCTGTAAAGAGAATAATACGTTGTGGCGTCAGGATATAGAAGGGAGGCAGAGTAAGCGCGACCCAAATTAGTATTATAAGGATAATTCAAATAAAGAGAGTAATAAGAGGTAAGTAGAGTGATAAGTAAAGTAGAGGAAAGTAAGAGGAAGAGGAAGGATTAAAAGATAGGATGTGTTCTATGTGAGAGTGGACGTCTTAAGGAGGTTTACCCTAGAGTAGTAGAGGGAACATAACATCCACTGTCTTTATAAGAGGACCAGTTTTAGATCTCAGATACCTAGATCTATACCCTCGCAGATAGTTATATATTATTTCTATTTCTTTAAAGAAACACTAATAGAGTGTGGAGTGAGTATCTAATAATAGTGAGGGTCTAGAAATAGGACTGAGCGCAAGTGAGAAGGATGGTGATGAGGCTGAGTAGCGGTCTAGTCAGCCTGAGCAGTTGGCACCGAGGCTGAGCCGAAGTTGAGCCAGATCACGTGAAACTTGAGTAGGGCGGCGAGGCCACCAGTCCCAACTGGGTGCCAAGGCAGGTGCAGATTCGCCCCTGAATACCAATACATCAGTGGTAAATGGTGCTGCTCATAGCATCATGTTGTAGGCTGATATTTTAAGATAGGGGACTCATTCTGACTCCCTCGTATCTACGGAGGAACAGTCAGAGGAGCAAATCTAGGCCTCGAAGGATGACGCGTCAGAATGAGCTTGCGTTGCAACGCCTGGGCTGGAACGGTTAAGGGGCCAAATCTGGGCCTTCGAAGGCAAGAGAACCTCTATGTCCATAGACATAGACACCCTGTTCAATAGATTTGGTTACATCCGTCTGCCCCGATTCAGACTTTCGTCGCCATTCCTCAGCAAAACCTCACCGCGCAAACGCCGGCAAATCCAATCGAGATCAGCTCCTACCATGCCTCCAATCGTTCATTGCGTCCGCCATGCCCAGGGCACCCACAACCTCCCGGGCTTTGATCCCACACGCCGAGATCCTCCACTGACCGAAACAGGCGAAGCACAGTGCGCGGAACTGGCCGCCAAATTCCCATTCCACTCGCGCATATCCCAGGTCTTCTCCTCTCCTCTCCAACGCACGGTCGCGACCGCATATCTGGGTTTCTACCCGGCGTTGAAGAACGGACACTGCAAACCTGAGATCCTCGCCCTGCCCGACGCACAGGAGACGTCCGACTACCCGCTCGATACCGGCTCTGATCTCGCGGACTTGCAACGGCTATGGAAGCAGAAAGGCTGGAGTGTTGACCTGAGCCTGGTGCATGATGGCTGGAACGACAAAAGCTGGGATGGACGATGGGCGCCGACTGCGAGGCGGATCAAAGCGAGAGCGAGAGATGCGAGGAGGACGATCAGGGAGATGGTGGAGGAGATGCAGAAGGCGGGAGTGCAGTCGCCTGAGGTAGTGCTGGTCAGTCATGGAGGGTTCCTGCATTACTTTACGGAGGACTGGGAGGATAGTGATGTCTACAGCGGTGAGTGAAAACATGCCTTCCTCTCTTGCTACTTTTTTCCCTTTTTGGTGGTATACCTACTGCTCTACGGGGTTTGGGTCCTGATGCGGATAATTCGACCAGCGTACAATGCGAACCGAGCATCTGACATAACCTGGGACTTGCCAGGGACCGCGTGGGCGAACACGGAGTTCAGATCGTACACCTTCGACGAGGACGACGAGGCGAATGCGGGCATCAGAGAGACACCGGAGTCGCGGAAGAGGAGGGGGAAGAAGGGTCGGCAGCCGACGAGGGCGGAGCAGACGAAGATGTTTGAGATGGCGATGCAACGGTTGGAGCACCAGGAGGGACCAAATCCAGGCCTCAAAGGTAGGAGATACCAGGTGTAGATTCTCTAGCCGCATAAGTTAACCGGCCGCATAATTTCTCTGGCGGCATAACCTTCGAGGCCCAGATTTGGCTCCTTATTAGTTCCATTCATACAGCAGACTTTCTGTATTTAGCAAGTTTTTAAAGGAAATGCACGTGCATGGACACTGACGAGTCAACAGATGAGGCAGGTCATCCAAGCCCAGTTTTGTATGTAAAGGTGGAGTTGAAGAATATGCGGCGCTAACAAAAAGGGGTCGCCGCACTAAAATTTTTCCGGCCGTGTCGTTCTCCAGCCGCATACATTCTGTAGCCCCCAGACGTCCGCGCGCCAGATTTTGGGCCCCAAGGTATTCTCTGGCCGCAGATGCTCTGGCCGCATTACGCCCGAGAACGTACGCGGCCAGAGAACTCATGCGGCCGGAGAGTTTACAGCCACACTACGTAGCATCTTCTTTGTGCTGTCCAGCAGCGGTTCTCCAGCCGCATGGGTTCTCCAGCCGCATGGGTTCTCCAGCCGCATGGGTTCTCCAGCCGCATGGGTTCTCCAGCCGCATGGGTTCTCCAGCCGCATGGGTTCTCCAGCCGCATGGGTTCTCCAGCCGCATGGGTTCTCCAACCGCATACGATCTAGTTCCATGTGAAGGTCCTCCGAAACATGTCCTCTGGCCGCAATCGTTCTCTGGCCGCATTCGTTCCCTGGCCGCATTCGTTCCCTGGCCGCATTCGTTCCCTGGCTGCAGATCTCCGGCTGAAGCATTCGGCGTGGAATCCTTATCGGACTCCTCCATTACTATGGAAACTTGAAGATCTCTACCAATCTCTTTGGTTACAATAGTACGGGCTTCGAAAACCATTCAGATTGTTCTACTAGGCCAAGTCTCCTGCTGTAACTCTTCTGCTTTGGTAGACCGAGCTCTTGCCGCAATTGTCATACTATCACCCAGTAGGTAAATTGAGACGTTTTAATTTATGATAGCAGCAGCTTTGAGCAGAATGGTATTACCTGCCATCGAGCGGAGGTTGTCAAAAACGCTCGGAGTCGTGTTTGATCCCCATGATAGAAAATAAAGTCTATGATACAGAATCTGGTTTTTGACTACGAGGGACCGAAATTAGGCCTTTGTATCGACCAGGGAGATAGTATCAGAAATGAGTTTTGCGCAGGGAGGAACCAAAACTGAACCCAGCGAGATATAGTATAATAAGCTTTAAGATAGTCCTCCCCGTGGCAACCGTAGTGGTACAGCATCGTCCTGCCATCCTCCCTCTTCATTGAATCAGATAAGAAACCTCGGCTTTTTTATCCCGAGTCTCCTTGTTATCTGTGCTTCGGGACCACAATTACGCGTAACTTGCCAGACCTCCGCTGTTGTTCTAGCTGAGGATAAGCTTCCCTATCAACCATGGTAGCTGTCGAGCTCGGACCCGTCCCCGCCCCGCTCGCCGTTTTGCCAGCCTTCATTGCCCAACATCCTACCACGCTCATCATGAAAGAATCCATTTTCTCCCTCGCTGAGGCCTTCACGGTGAAGACAATGAATGGGCACGATGTTCTCAAAATAGATACAGACACCCTCTCCCTCTCTTCTCGCAAGCGTGTCTTCGACCCCGATAACAATCACCTTTTCACACTGCATAAAGAGACCTTCTCCATTCCGAAATCCTTTTACGCCAAGTCACCAGCAGGCGCCAAACTCTTCGAAGTCGAGGGCAAGCTCCACTTCGGCAGCTCCAAAGCTATCGGCCACTTCGTTAATGCCGAGGACCATGAGCAGAAGCACCTCGAGATGCAGGGCGAAGCATAAAGAGCTTCTCTTCCACACCAGGCCCAGAAATGCTTCGTATCGTGAAGAGCTCTTTTGTCGCTGGTATCTTATAGACAACTGCAACAGAGCCGCCCAGCTCAAGGCTGAGATCCTGCTTATAGCTGTTCCACGGAGATCCGTCAAATACAGGTACCAGCCCTGCACTGTAAGAACTCACAGGTTTGACAGGCAGATCGATCACTCTTTTTCTTTTGCTTCCAGCAAAGGTTTTTCCAGACAGCGTTGGGGCAACGGCCGTTGCTGAATTGACATCGTCGCTTGGAGGTCTTGATACCTTCCCCGAAATGCTGCTAGTGGGCAAGATTGCATTTTTCTTATGGCTCTCAGAGTCCATGGCCATTGTAAAAGTTATAAGACTCATAGGCGCGGGCTGTGAGAGCTGGTGAGCTAGTTTATATGGTACGCTTCGGATGAGAAGGGCGAAAACAAGGCACCTTTCTGGGGCTAGAATGAACGTTAAAGTTTAATGCCGAGCTTAGAGTCCTTATCGCCACGCCCAGTCTTTGCTGATGATCGAAGAACATACCCAAAGACCCACTTTCAGTTCCACATAGTCAAGAGATAGGTTGTGCAGTGTAGGATTCATTTCCTGTCATCTCGACATCGGACGAGCCTGTACGGTAGAGTCCAGAATGTTGGACCAGGAGATGGAACCCGGGGGAACCAAAACCATGCCCCATGGCGATGTGAAGAGCCTTAATTTGGCCACCTTTTGCGCTCTCGTAAGGAATAAATAATGCTTATCCGACGAAATAACCTAAAATATCTTGCTTAGTGTCTCAGCTCCAGCTGCAAGTTTGCTCTCACTGTCATAAACTTACCGTCCTTCCTTCTTCCTTTTCAAGTCCGTGTGTTACTTTCTCTGCCGAAATTGGATTTCGCGTTGAGCTTATTCTCACTATCAGCACCGTGCAAAATTGACATCGAGCAATAGCCACACAATATAACTAGTAAGAAATGTGCCCTGTAACACCGCGTCTACAGCCTCTCCGGGTACCCTCTATCCACGACTCTGACGTGCCTGAATCTATTCTTGACTCGTCGGCGTCTGGGGAATCTGACGCTACCTCACTCAACGAGGGAGTTGATAAAGGTTTCCAGAGCAGCAAGAACGAAGTCCCTACGGAACAGAGGAACACTGACGCGAAGTCCACCGAGGAGCTAAAGACTTTAGTAGAGATTGAGGATGCTACTAAGGAGACATCTCAGAAGCATGGCAAGTGTGGCAAGACGCGTGGCTCCCCCAATTCCAGACGAAACACTTCGAGCGATGACTGTTCCTCGAGCGAAAGCGGCTCCTCTAGTGCGAGTACGGATTTCGAGACGGGCGACACCTTGTCTTCGAGCTTGAGGGAGGACAAATTTTCAAAAAAGCACAAGTCCAAGGCAGTCTTGCAGCAAGGCCAGCTCCAGGAGCAGCGGCAACCCCATGCGAGGCAGAGCCTGTCCAAGCCCCAATACTTCCGCGTCGATGAGCTCTGGGATGATGAAGTTCATGCTTTCAAGCTGACAGAGACCGTAGCGGCTACTGATGAAGATAAACACGGCGAGAGTATCTTTCAGGTCCGGCGGCGTTTCGACTATGATGGCAAGTACACAGAGACTGTGGTGGACATCAAGTCCAAGGTCCTTCGAAACTTCCTACGGACGGTCATGAGCTCCTGTAAGGCTGTTTCTCTGGAAGAAGACACTCCCACAGTTGACCCTGACATGTTCTTTCTCTATTTAGAAGACATCAAAAAGCACTATAAGAAGATGAATGGCAAGAGCGGGTCCAACAGAAAACCTACTCACAAAGCGGCAGCCAAAGGAGCTACACATTTGAAGTGTCTTATCGGCTACGTCGAACAAGACTATAAAAGAGTGGATAAGGCCTTGTACCCACTGATCGAGGCTGGTAACATCACCTTTGACCTGCTTTGGACACTGTTCCGATCCGACGAAATTGTCTACACTTCCACGTACTCCGTTCTGGACGAACCTAGAGCTTTCAAGGTTGATCACGTCACCAAGGGCTCTTCTCGCGTGAAAGGTACTTGGTATGAGATACAAGGACGGTATATTGATTTTGATGGCAAGGCTTTTGGTCTCGGGAATATAACCGTCAAGATTGATTCTTTCAAAGGCCCGAAGCGCTTAAACTCGCTTCCTTGTTATCCAATCAAATACCACAAGGGTTGCGAGAACGTTCAGAAGCAACTCATCGAGCGTGGTAAGAAGTTCGTCACTTTAGCAGGGATGAATTACAAATCGCATATTGGATTAGGCTTCACTAAGCTTGACCGCGAAGTCATAAAGGTAACTATCAATTCCAGAGTGATGGTCGATCCGCAAACTTTTCGCCGCATCAACCCTAATTATCCGGTCTCAGACATCCAGGTCGCCGACCTCGACCTGCCCATAAAAACTCATCGCGAGAGCGACGACGAAGAGTGCTGCAGCTATGGCAATGTGAGTTCTAAGTCGAGACCTCTTTTGGTCGATAGACACGAGAATGCAGGCCCTCTGGAATTGGAAGTCGACGATAACCGTAACAGACCCCGAAAGGAGTCCATGGACAAGCCTCATAGCCAACGTGGCGAGGTGAAGCGAGAGTTCACGGAGGAGGAGCTGCTCATCTCTTCACCTGTCGTACTAGGCTTCGTCTTCTCCAAGAAGCTCTGGCTTGAACTTACTATAAGCGGCATCCAAGAAATCGAGTGGAACAAAGGCGCTTTCGACTCGCTCGTAATCCCAGATGACCAAAAGTCCATAATCAAGGCGCTCGTGCAGTCGCAAGTTTCCGAGGCACAGGGACGCAAGACCATTGACGACGTCATCAAAGGAAAAGGGAAAGGACATGTTGCAGTATTACATGGCACCCCTGGGGTTGGTAAAACGCTTACAGCAGAGGGTATTGCAGAGTTGCTCCAATGCCCGCTTTTTCACATCAGCGCAGGTGAGCTAGGCACGAGTCCATGTGAATTGGAGCGAGAGCTTACGATGGTCCTGGATCTGGCGCATGACTGGGGAGCTGTACTGTTGCTTGACGAGGCGGATGTGTTTTTGGAGGCAAGAACGGCGCAGGATATCCACCGCAATGCGCTGGTGTCAATCTTTCTCAAGTTACTGGAGTATTTCCAGGGCATCCTGTTCTTAACGACGAATCGGGTTGACAGCTTTGATAGTGCATTCCAGAGTCGAATTCATATAGCGCTCAAGGTGAGTCTAGTATCACCTCGGAGCGAGCCTATGGAGCATGAACCTAACGTGTATATGCAGTATCAAGAACTCGACTTTAAAGCCCGTCGTGCAGTCTTCAAGATTTTCCTAGATCGTGTCGCCGCAATCACGCCCTCACCCTTCATCGTTCCATCCACCGCCACCTCAGAATCCTCGCAGATCTGTGCCATTTCTGGCCCCGCGTCTGCCTCTGTCGTAGCTTTCTCCGATACCGAACTCGACCGTCTCGCCGGGCGTGGTGCGCTCAATGGCCGGCAAATCAAGAATACAGTGCGTTGTGCGCAAGCACTCGCCGTCAGCGAGGGAAAGCCGTTGGCTATGCATCACCTCTTCAAGGTTCTAGAGGCTGCAGAGGCGTTTGAGCAGGACTTGAATGGTGGAACGGGCTATCTGGATGCTATGAGGAGCTATGTTTGAAAGGGCAGGGAGAGGGACGATGAAGCAGTACTGGCATGAGAGTATGGGAAGGGGGAATGTCTCGTGAATAACGACTCCAGTATACCACAGCGATCCGATGGAATGCTAGTGTCGACGGCGGCAGAAGTGACTACGGTGTATGGGTACTTGCTCATTTTTAGTGTCTTCCCTAAATATCGCTTCTCCAAGAGATAGTACTGGCTTCATAGCTCTTAGGCGTCATGGCAGTTACAAAATCTTTGAACTCATATGACGGGGGCACGAAGCGATAGTTTAGTTTCCATGGTATGCTACGGATTTATCGGGCTAGAATAGAGCACCCTCCCTGGATTGAATTGAAATCCGGAGGCATTGACACCGCATGCCCTTTGTAAATGAGAAGCATCATCGCTATCTAGGCTGGATACAACTATGGAAGGAGCAATATGCCGCTGAAAGACGAGCATGAAAGTTCGCCTCCTGACCATCTCAGCCTCTGAAATCAGGCAGCTATAGACTTTGAGTCATCCACCTCCATACGTAACTCATGTGCAATGGTCACAACGAAGTGTGTCTTCCTTCAAAGACAGGTTCTGAGACCTGCGATCTTTATCTGATGAGCCCTGTTATGGCTCCACTAGTAGGTTTTCTATTACTACAATGGGTGTCCGAAACGGAACCCTCTGACTTAGTGGATGGTCCTAAAAGTGGTCTACCTTCTTGCTCGGCCATAGATAATGCTCAATCCAACCGTAGGTCTTTGACCTCACATCGAGATGCAACAAGACGAGGTGGAACTCATCGAGAAGAAGCTTGCGGAGGATAGAGGTAAGTATTACAGAGGCACAGTACGCGTCAGGTTTAAGCATTTGCAATTCAGTAAGCTATGCCCTCGTGGGCGCAGCGACGAAATCGTGGAATACTTAAAGGACAAATTCAGTCATGCGTGCCTTCGTCTGGATCCAAAACACCGAATTCCCGCCGTCATCGAGCCGCAAACACTGGATGCTGCTATCGAATCCTCTCCAGCAATCACGCTCGCTAATCTTCTCGATAATCCCAAAGGATTACCCCCGGAACTCACGCTGCCTCCTGATTGCCGTCTCGAATGTCTTCATGGCCGGCAGCGAGTTGAGGCTGCAAGGGAACTTCTCCCGCCGAAAGACTGGTGGTGGACCATCGACCTCTACCTCAAAGGTACAAAGCTCGAACAATTAAATTTCGAAGTGAAATGCTGACCGTCTTGTCCACTAGGTGCAAGCCCGGCATTACTTACAACCCTGTCTGAAGAATACTCCGATTCGATAAATTTTTCTGATGGCGAAATATACCAGAAGATCTGCCAGTACAATGACGACCCCGAGCGGTCGCCCGATGCCGTATTCGCTGAGAAGCGGTTATGGGCGCGTCTTACCAAGAGCAAGCGACGGGATCTCAAACAATTTTTGAAGTCGCCACTTGCTGCAGGTTTCAACGGCTTGCGTGTAATACCGGGTCTTTGGGGTGGATTTCGAATCGGGCATAAATTTATGGCGATAAAGTGTGACGAGGTAAATATAATATCTCATCTTCGACTGTTGCTAATATTCAGATAGGAAATATTGCATTATCTTGACCACATCCGGCAAGTCTGGTCCGCGATCCTTGGAGAAAATCAGGAGCTGATGCAGAGCACAGGCCCGGGCACCGTCGAAGCGTTGCAATTGAGAGCCCCGGGGTTCTCTCAGCAAGACCTAGCTGCTCTGGAGACTCCTTTCCGAGCAAGGAGACTCTTTCCTGCGATACAAAACCAACAATATCGAAGTGAAATCTGGAACAACTTGCAAAAGGAAAAAAGACTAATACCTTCACTGTGGAGTTTTTTTGAAGACATCAAGTTCCTCAAAGGACCAGCGAAGATCATGAGACACCTCTTCGCAAAAACAGAGCTTACGGTATACCGAGCAATGGAAGAGATCTTTACAGCTTGTAACCAAAACGAAGACGAGCTCGTCCTGCAGAATTCGGAGAGGTCCTTTCGATCCAAAAGCGGCCGTTCAGTCGACCAATTTAAGTTTGGTTACTGGCAATTGTGGTTATATACGTGGCGGCATTTTACTAAACTTGGCCAGGGATGTCCGAGAAAAGAGGAAGGCGAGGATACGCCGGTGCCCAAGGAGCCAGATCCGACCATATGGCACTGGTTTGGCGCCCTGGCGGACAAGCTTGGATTTGAATCCGATCAGATCAGTGAATTAATGTCGTCGGAACCAGACAAGGAGACTGCGCGAAAGGCTTTACTCATGGGCCGGTGCCATCGGTACTTTCAGTACGATCAGACGGACTTCGAGAGGTTCCAGAGTCGAATAGCTGACATGTATAAAACGGCTATACCCACATCGCCAACATCTGTAAGGCCCTCGCTACTAGTCGACGGACCCGGAGAAGCACTTCAACGAAGATGTGGGCGTACGTTCAGGCGTGCATACGCAGATGATCAGGATTTTTTGTTCTTGGACGTCTTGTATGACCCTAGACTAGGCGAAGGTAAAGGTATCTCCTCCGTCTACGTTAGAGCATCAGTCTTTTTTGCTTTCTTCGGAAAGCACAGGCCCAGTAGCCCTATGGACACTGATCCCAGCCACAGGCCCAGTAGCCCTATGGACACTGATCCCAGCATCCAGCCAAGGGTCCTAGATTCAAACTCTCAAGTAGGAGAAGAAAACCCCTTACAGACTCGGCCGCAGCCTCAGAATAGTAGAACAAACTCGCAGACGACGTTATCCCACATACCCAGTAGTCCTATGGACACTAATCCCAGCATCCAGCCGAGGATCCCGGATTCAAACTCTCAAATAGGAGAAGAAAACCCCTTACAGACTCGGCCGCAGCCTCAGAATGGTGGGACAAGCTCGCAGGCGACGTTATCCCACACACCCAGTAGCCCTATGGACACTAATCCCAGCATCCAACCGAGGATCTCTCTCCGATGACTTGATGACCCTAACTCAACTGAGCTTTTCCGCTTTCGTAAACCTTGCGGAGGTTTCAGAGACGACTGTTACCATCAGTACTCTGCTTCAGTATCAGGCATCTTAGAAGTTACCTCCATTGCGCTTGATTGAACGAAAGGAGCTGACTGAGCTGGAACTTAATCTGAGCAGTGAAAGGAACGTACAATATATCGGGATATCTAGGATTGTAGTGATAAGGATTGGTCGGGCTCCATGACTACACCACATGCCTTCTACGGACAGAAGATGCATAGATTGTGCACATTGATCGACATCTCGCTAATACGAGTAATGGAGCTGACGCAAGGAGCTCCACTGTAACATTTCAACTTTTTGTAAGACGAGAAGATGAAGCGATCAAGGGTAAGTTTCAAGGGGACTGGAACCACTGATCCTTTAGGAGCTCCTCAGCTATCAGCCTCAAGCCTGGATTCAGGTTCAGAATTCGTCCAAAGAATTCCTTGTCACCAGGTTCGAGCCCTTCAATGTCTCTCCACAAGGAAAATGGTTTTCTTGGAGTATTGAAATCGAAGCTCTGATCAAGCGCTATCAAAACCTCACGCCAGGGGCTGTCTCGGATATGTTCTGTTAGTCCCCTGGGGAGAGGTCCAAAGTACGAAAGCATATTGGAAAGCACCTCAATCTCTGGCTCAACACCATCGTGCAGCTTGTCGTACGCAAAAATGACCATTTTGGTGATTCCGTAGACGGCCTGCAGTGATTGGGGGACTCATGTTAGTGAAAAACTTCAAATCGGCACATGAATGGTGGGCTCGAGACGGCTCGCAAGTATAGAGGCAATTACCGTGACTCCAAACGACCAAACATCCGATACTTTACCCACGCGAGTACCAGTCTAAGCTTCAGGGCTGCGCCAGAGGACGTTACCGACCTGGACAAAGACACCTTCTCCGCTTTTCACTCTGGTAGCATCTTCTATATCGGATAAAGAGACGCGATCAATCTCTCGAACACCGCCCGACCTGGACGTATACGAGATCAACACATTGTTGGGCTTCACATCTGTGTCCAAATACCAGATCGACGTTAGCAGCCACACCAATTCTTTGAGGTCATGCAAATAATATAGGAAATCGTTACCGCAGTGCACCCAGTCTTTACTGTGACAAGCAGCAATGCCTTTCAGAATGTCCCACAGGATCCGCTTGACCTGTGACCTCGAAACCGGGCCGCTCTGCATGAAACTCAAAAAGTCCTCGGTGTAATGCTGGAAGATAAGAGCCCTGTTGACGTTGTTACCATCAACTGGCAGTCGAATATGAGGACTGAATGACAATTCCTCCTGGAGCCTAAACGCCTGGTCGTAGAGAAAGGGAGTAACAGGCTTGACCACGTAGGAGCCATTATTGGAGCTAGGATTTATCAGAAAATATTCCAATTACCCTGAGAAGCTGCAGGTCGGACGAAACGCACAGAGCGAGCCATAGCCTGTGCACGACTCCTTCGTTTTCAGTCCCTTTATCTATCCTCTCGTAAAGGACTTTTTGAAGGTGATAGGAAATTCCGGTTCGACCAACAAGTGTTTAGCCTACTTGTAGGGAGGAAGTCATTCTCACCACTATTCGTCGCATCTTTTGCGACAATACGACGAGAACGTTACGGTATCTTCACGTTTGCGGGCAAGAGATGGAAGCTGGGACGTTATGTGTAAAACAGAAGATGACGTGTCAAAAGAATGTTTGCTAGTGATTATGTTATCCTCGCGCTAGCGTTTCTTGCCAAGAGAATTGTCGTATCCCATACGTGCCCAAGACCCTTCAATCCGCATGCCCTGCCGCGCACTCCGCTCTTAGAGCGCCTTGACAAAGTGCTGTGTTGGGAGGTCTTCGCCGTCTTTGTCTTTGCAGAATGCGGTGTAGTGCTTCCTCTTATCTTTGTCGCTTTGGTGCTCGGACTCCCTGATGCGCTGTTTAGTGATTGAGAAGTTTCCCCACTGTCTATCGACTTACTTCATGGCAACTTGAGTCGTGCCAGCGGTTAGCTGGCCCTTATTTGCCTCTGAAGCAGACATGCTGGAAAGAGGGGTTTGGCGTTGATATGACGAATGAGGGTACTGCGGATTGGACTTCCACGGGGTAACCAGTACAGCTTTGAGCAATGGAGGATGAATATCATTGGGTTCTCACCGAGGTGGACCACGATTATGTACTGGTGGGCGTACCGGGCTACGATAAAGGTAAATGTCTCCCGGTAAGACGATGCAGTCGGACCCCCTTCGCTCTCTCCGGCGAATACTGAGACTCTAAGCGTATCTTGCAGCATGGTTTCAACTTTCGCCTGGCTTGGACAATGTCTTTGCACTTCACTGTCATCGCACGGCACAAATCGCATTTCAAAAAACAGGCAGCAAAGGCCTATTAACTTAATAACGCGCTCTGCAATCGGGCGCTGCAAAACGCTCTGTTTTCCTCATTAGAACACAATTATCGCCACAAGAATCCGCTTCGGCGAGCCTATCAACTGTCTGTGCTGGTGAACTAGACCAAAAAATACCCTTCGCAGTGACTTCGAAAACCAACTAAGGCATGTACCTCATGCTCCAGGATGGCTATCCCCTGCCGTGTAGTAGGAGACCACATGATGAATGGCCCTACTGGCATCGATAGTGATTGTCTTCTTCATGAGCCCAGACCCATCTATCGCTTCGCCGACCTCAAATCCGTCCTGTTCCCGAAAGGCCCACTCCATTCCATCCCTCCAGTGATCAATGCCTGTGCTGTTCGCTTCCCAAACGAAAACATTGCCACTGATAGTTGCCTCTCCTTCTCGAGGCCCTCGACATGAATGGACAAGCTTTCCACGAAGGCAGGCTTTAACGAGATAGACAGCATCTTCTTTGCTTTGCACGTGGCCTCGATATGTAGGCACCAGTGGCTGGTCCAAGCGAAGTCCAAAACATGACTTCCAGAAGCTAAGCGTAGCAGGCAGCAGCCGCAGGCCAGCCCTTTTTGACTACTCTGATTGCTCTCTGGAAAAACCAATGTTGACGTAGCTTCTTTGCCGTATCATAATCCCAGATCTTCAAGTCGTTGGCTGCAGGTTCAAGAGGATTGTAGTAAAGGTCGACGTCCGAGCCAGGGAATGTTTTACCGAGCGTGTCCTGTACGGTACGGCGATGCGATTTGAGGATACAAATTTCCCATGATCCATCGCTCAACTCCTCGATATTAGGCACTTCAGTCACTGTCCCGATTTTTTTATCAAGTTTCTCCAATACATTTTCATCTTTAACCTTAGACAGTCGTATAAGTGTGTACTGGTCTGCGCGTAAGCCCGGTGGCGGCGATAGGTGGCTTTTGTCTCCCAGAGAAGATACTGCGACGATATAGGAGGGCGTCGTATCTTCTTCAGTAGATCTAGTGGTGGTGGATATTTCGATTGTATGAGTGATACCAATCTTAAGGGAATTGTAGCCTTGAGACTGCTCCACGGAACCTCTGCATCGGTCAGTACAAACAAGTAGGAATAAGACAGCAGGCACGTACTCTGTTTCCACAACTGGCATTTTCGTTTCGCTGTATGGCTTTTGTGAATGGTCCTGAAGCGATAGCGCTTCCATTCGCGTGACGGTCACCCAGTCCGGATCGTCATCCGTTCCAAGCTCTGGCATTTCAGAATGTGATAACTCCCCTATAGCGGTCTCATGAGGCTGACCGTTGATCCTTCGAAGCAAATATTGATCGGAAAACCCGTCAAAGACATGCAACAGAGGAGGATCTCGGTCAAGCACAGTCACGAGGAAGGTAACGAGATCCGCAAACTGGTCCACGAAGTAACAGAGCACACGTACCAATGAAAAGATCATTCTTTCCCCAACCACTCCACTGTTTCCTAGAGAACGCCCATTCAAGAGAGCATCTAGGTCGGCCAGATAGCTACCTTTAATGGGCTGGTCAGAATGGTCCGAGGAATCAGGGTAAAGTCGTCGATAGCTCATCAAGGCAGCCATGGTCAATGCGAGCTGTTCCACGCTTTGGGGAATTCGGAAGTCTCTAGCCAACTGCTTGTATAGGTTCCAACCATCTTCTGATCTCGCCCAATCGCTGAGGACTTTGAGCGGACGACCGGAAACCATTTTGCTCCAGGTAAGAAGCAAAAGTATGCTGTTTCCGGGATTTTTAAGCAACGGAAAGATGCGATATGTGTTTACACTGGTTCTCATTAGTTACAGTGCTCTATGAGCGAGTGGTGGAGACTTACAGGTGAATATTGAACCTATCGACCTGGCCAAAGCCGAATCCGCTCAACACCTGCGATGGAAGATCCTGGTCATATTAGCATCCAATTCGTTCGCCCTTCAGGATATTGTACCAGATATCCTTCTCGAAAGCCGAGACAAAGGCAGCCCATCATCTTCGTGGTCCATTCTTCCAGATCTTGTTCACTAATCATCACCCCAGAGAACACCGGTGATTTCGAGAGCGTGTTGCAAATTGCCTGCGGATCAAACTTTCCGAACTGGTTTGTCCTTGTAATGTCGAAAAGCGAAGCGCAGAGGTCAGCATTTTCCCTGGCCGTGTACTCTTCAGCAAACCTATGCTGGAGAGCGTCCACTCTGCCGCCGGATCCTTCCAGCAGACCTCGGACAATTGAAGTGATTTGAGTCTCATCAAGCTTCGTCCTTTTGGGTGGTACTCCCGTTGGAATTGGTAAAGAAAACTGAAGACTTTCAAGCAGCTCTTCCTGATCACTTCGAGGCAGGTTTGAGCATCATCGGAGCCGTGATCTTTCTCTAGATTGAGAAACAAGAACACAAGGTTTTGTGCCAACTTTTCTCGAACCCGAGGGGTGGACGCCTGTGTGGCACAATGGTTAGGTTACTGAAGAGCTCGAAAGGGTAGCCTTACCCCTATATCATGGACCAAGATTGCTCTCTCAAGCTCTTCCCGTAAGCCACACGAGAGAGCATGAGCGCGATAAGCTTGTCCAGCCTTTGGATCTTGCCCAGAGCAGATTATCGTGCGGAGCAGGTTTCTATGTCGCAGCCGAGGGGAAGCCAAGTTTTTGGTGGCCCCACCACACAAATTATGGTTTTTCGCGCAATTCAATTAAAATCTCTTTCACCTATTTAATTGATTTGCAATCGTAAAGCCTTTAGTAGATTTGTATAGACAACATATTTATTTATCTTTGTTTCGTCGTCGATAGTTTTACTAGCTCTCTTGATTTTTTCTTGTCGTCGTCGCTATAAGCAAGTCTATCAGAATTAAGAAGCTTTTCAAAAAAATTGTTGTCGTCGCCTTTAATAACTTCTTGCAATCTATAAAGCCTAAAATTACTAAATTGAAACTCAAAATCAAAATCAAAAATACGTCGACAACAAGTTTCTTTACTCTTGCAAAGAAACTCGCAAACAAGACTTTTTTATTTATTGTCGTATTCTTCGATTTTAACGTAGAATTTATTGTTAATAACAGCAAATTCTTCGATAGTAATGCAAATAGCAAGACGTCTATTAATACAACAATTGTAACAAAGATCTCTTTAAATAAGAAAAATAAACTTATTATTAATAAGATTGCAAGTCGTTATAAACGTTGTTTGTTAAACAAGAGATTCGAAACTATACAAAAAGAGAGACAAATTAAAGAAAAGAAAAAAAAATTGCTTGTTCTAAAGAATTACACGTTAGTTTATATTGTTATCCTCGACAATAATACTCTCTTTAAACAAAATAATAAGCTTGTTGTCGTTTGTAATATTGAAAGTAAAAATTATACAACAATTTAGATTTGTATTTAAGATAGAACAATGCTATATACTAAGAACAATGCTATTCTATGCTATTAATTAGAACTAAAGACAATTTTTTTTTTTAAAAAATAAAAATCTAATTAAAGACTAATTACAAAGCTTAGAAAAGAGACAAATTTTCTATTTAATATAATTTCGCATATTAAACAATACTTTCTTTCGTAATTTAAAAAGCAAAAAATAATAGTTTGTATATCTTTCTTATATAGTAGAATTAAATTAAATATACTTTTATTATATTGAAAGAATTCTTCTTTTTTAGAAAAATTGCTTATTGCATTTACGCTTAAGACAAAAATTGCAAAAAATAAAACAATTTGCAAAGCAAAGATTGCAAATATATTTAAAAACAACAAGATTACAATAATAAAAAAGATTGTAAATATATACAAATACAAGAATTGTAAATATACAAACAAGAACAAAGAAAAATGCTATTTAAATAATAGCAAATATTATAAACTTAATTGAAAGAATATTAAAAATTAGATTAAAAAATACACAATTAGTCGATGCACTTTTATTAATTTTTTTAAATTTGTTAAATGTTAATGCGAGATAATTGATCTTAATAGCAATTTACATAATAGAAGAGATATATTAAGAGCAAGAAAATATACATTTTTCGAGATTTTTACTTCTATGTCGATGTTTACTTTAACAACTAGTTTTATTATTAATTTTGTTAAAACAATGCTTAATCTACGTCTTATAAATATAATAGAGAATTGCAAACATAAATAGAAAACTAGAACTTACAAACGTAAGCAAAAGCATTAAATAAAACTTGATTTCGAACAAGAATATATTAAGAATTGTTGTCGCAAACAACAAGCAACTAGTAGTATAAATAAAGAATATTCTTGCAATAGATTTAAAGCTTATATATATTTGCTTAACGCAAATAATAATTTTTTTGTTACTTTATTAAGCAATTTTGTTAGAATACTCTTCGATAAATTTATTATAATAGACTTTGTTAATTAAGTTGTTCGCGAGAAAAATCTTGCTTCTAGTAATACTTTTTGCGATATAATATTAAAAATAAGTAATGTTCTAAACAAGCAATTCTTTATATTGCAAATAGTTTAGAATTAGAAAACAAATACTAAATAATAGTTATTAATTAATATATTACTTAAGATCGATATTATTCTTGTCTATAAAGTTAAATTTTACAAGAATTATCTAAGAGTTAAGCGATTTAATAAGAAAACAATTAATACAAGCTTTAATAATGCGATACAAGATATAAATAATAAGTTAAATCTTTTATTTTTTCGTCTATATTATTGTTTGTCTTCTTGAGATATTTGCATTAATACTTGTCGACAAAAGATACATATTTTTTTGTTAGCATTGTCTAGAGAAGAATTTTTAATAATAATAGTACAACTTAAAAATATTAATTATTGCTAACAATATTGCGAATCGACGAAGTTTGACTATTTAAAACTTAGTGTTACAAGTATTAAATCTTAAATTAACATTAATGCAATCTTTAATAAAGTTGTATAAGAATTTTAATTTTTTTTTTAAGTATATATATATTAATTTACAATTATTGTTGTTGCAAAATCTTAATTTTTATATATTTATTTATCGATAAAATTAACAGAATCTATAAATAATTAGACTACAAATTTTGAAAACTATGCAAACAATTAAAATAATATTAGACATATTGTATCGTAATTGCTCTTAAAGAATCTTATAAATAAGATTCTAATAAATTCTTTTTTTATAACGCAAACGCAAACGCAACTATTAATTATTTTTCTACAACAAATTTTCTCTTTTACAATCGACAAAAATAAGATTTAAGATAGCATATCAAAATATAGAGACACAAACAAAAACAAAAATTCGAATAATAACTTGCTTAATTATATAAAGAAGAAAAAATTAACGCAAAATATATAAAAACAATTAGAAATTAAAGAAATTAAAAATTACAAAGCTTTTGTTTAGATATCTAGTTATATATATTATTGCAATACAAATAATCTATTTTTAATATTCTAAAAAGTCTATTAGAATTGTGTTTTTGTTCTTGTGTCAAAATTATTTTTTGCAAAAATTTCTTAAATATTTTGTAATTCTTCGTACGTTACTTGTAACGTTTTATTTATCTTTTAAGTATTGCAAAAAAAAATTTGATAGAATTAAAGTCGCAAAAGTATAAAGAAAGAAACGTTAATATAATATTAATACTATTATATATTTCTTAAAGCTTCTTATTCTTGTAAGCAAAGACGTTATTTAAACAAAGCATTAAATTAGAATCTTCGTTAATTATTAATATAGTAAGTAAAAGAACGTAATTGCGAACAAAGTTATTAAAGATTGTTTACGTAATAAATAATCTAAGCAATATACTTTTTAATTATAAATATTAACAATATTAATTATCTCTTTAATTGTTTAAATATTGTATATATCTTTGTTTTGCAATCTTGCAACAATTATTTGTATTTCTTATTGTTAATTCTTTTGCAAGCAACAAATTTATTTAGAAATATTAATTAATATTTTTTTTATTTATATAATTGTATTTGCTAGATATTACGTTGCATCTAATTTCTTTGCAAAACGCAATAAAAGATCTAAAGTATCTATTAGTATGCAATTATTAAAGCGTTTATACATTGATTTTTTTATATATTTATCTTTTTCTTTGAAGCATTTTTGCGATGATTGAAATATCGACAATAATATTAAATTTTTTATACAAATAAAGATATATTTTGTCAAGATAAACAATAAGATAAAGATTGATATATTTAAAAAGATTATTTTTTATTGTTTTATCAATTAACTTAGCAAAATCTCTTCGATATTAAAAGACAACAACAAAGATATACAACTCGATATTATGTCTTATCTTGCGTACTTAACGTCTAAATATATTCTTTAGATACAATATTTGAGCATATTTTTATCAATTTTAATGCAATCGACTATTGCAATTCTTTGATTATTAATTAAAACAAACGCTATAGCAAGAAGAGAATTACAAAACATACAAATTACACAATTATACTAAAGGCTTCAAATATTGTCTAATTAGGATGCTAATTAAACAAATAAAAGAGGTTTTAATTGAATTGCGCAAAAAACCATAATTTGTGTGATGGGCCACCAAAAACTTGGCGTCCCCTCGGCTGCTACATAGAAACCTGCTCCGCACGATAAAGCTGCAACACGGTAGAGCCACCAATCACGAGCTTTCGAATCCTTGAGCCTCAAATCTTCATGGAGGCTCCGTTCCGAGGCCTAGGAAGCCATGAGTGTGAGCTGTCATTTGTGAGAAGGTATCAGAGCTTCTTACTTCTGTGTCTGGAAACGCAGGGGGGCAATGTTTGGATGCAGGTGGTGCAGGTGGTGCAGTTGGTGCAGGTGGCGTCTTGTCCTCCATCATTTCGAGCTTCCGTAGCAAGTGAAAAGTGAACAACAGCAAAGCCGGGCAAAAGAAGGCAACGAGATCTACTGTTGTTATATGCTGATAGCGTCATGCGACATGCGCAGTCTTCCAGACTAGGGACGCAACCCCTACGCTCCAACCCGATATTGATGTGATATGGACTTGCACGACTTTTGAATATTAGCGGAGCCAGATCGCTAACGGCAGATCCATGAGGCCTTTGCTTCGACTACTGGTATGAGGTAGGGTCAATTGTCGAGTCTGCGGAGAGCGACCGAGCGAGGAGAGAGCGATGGCTTCCGTCAACAGCTACAGGACTATTAGAGAGGCGGGTGGTCTCCCTTCCCTCCGGACCGCCTGGTATCACCTCTAGACGAAAAGACTCGCATGGACATCGCGAACGAGATCGCCCGCCAAACAAACCTTGGACTAAGTTGGGTTCTGGACTGCTTCCGTTATGCTCCCAACGCCACTGAGTGGAGCGCGAGACAGATCGAGCTTGAAACGAGAACTGTGGAACAATACAAGGGTCGATTCGCTTTTGGTAACAGTGCAAACGGCAACGACAGAAGCAGCTGAGGCAACGCAGGGGCCAGATTTTTCACGCTATTTTTCACGCTGTGAAAAATCTGGTTCGTGCGTCGCCGAGTCGTGGGACACGCAATCGGCCTCTCGTCAAGTACGTGTCATCTCCTAGACAGGCTCTATGTGACAGTTGCAACGATGTGTCTTTGTTCAAAGATTGACCAGTTAAGAGATTTAGTGGCGAATGGTGAGAACGCTTCCTAGCTAGTGCTCTCTCCTATCACAGAATCCAGTTTAGAAGTTCACCTTGAGACCATTTATTTGTTGCTTTCGAAATCAAGGCGCCTATCCAAGAACTTGCCTTTTTCATTGCAACGTAAAAAGGGAGCTGAAAAAACTTGTCGAGAGCGTATTGGGACCATATTGCGGCGACAATTCGACTATGAGGCGCCACAGAAAGTGTTCGAGAAATTCAAAGCAAATCTTGGGGCGTTTTGGTGCCTAGAGAAGGACAATCTACCACTGACGAATGAATAGCAATCTTCACTACTTCAAGACTTCATGTACTTCGCATTGAACACATATCTACGACTTGATCAAGTTGAAGTTCATCAAATACTAGTTCGCAGGCTAAACAATATCGTTGTCTACCTTCTTTCCAAAGTTCTCCTAGCCAAATACGATCTCGAAGTAATTGCACGTTTCTTTCACGACGTGTCATTGTTTATCGATCTATCTAAAGAAGAACTTCAAAGAAGGATTTCTTAGTTTCGTGATGCGAGAAATAGATACGTGAATCTAGCCCTTGAATTAGAAGGTATAGGGGCGACCTGGTGTCTTCCAATGGAAGTATCTCGCACAGCGTGAGTCTTTTATGTTAGAGAACTACCATTTATACTGATCATTTTCTTTAGCTAGGAAAGATATCTCTCGAAGAGCGATAAAGATTTTTAGAGCGCTATCAAACATCTCAAGTCGACAGGATTAGCTAAGCAGTCACGCAACTATGATGATTTCGTCAAAGAGCTCATATATCTTTGGATCAAACGTAAGCAGTGCGAACATCTTACCCCTATTTTCACTAATTCATTATAGCAATGTTTGAAGACTTCCGATTACTGGAAACGTACTTGAGTCCTTCGAAGGGGATTGAGGCTTTGTCTTTACTAGGCTCTCCCACTGCCGCTGTCTCTTCCACTGTCACAAACATAGCTGTCATTAATCCTTGCTCGAGTACCACGAGAGAAGTGCATAGCGCGACTGGACTTGACATGTCTATGGACCAACAAGAAGATGCGATTAGCAACTTATCAGAGACAGCCATAATACTGCTGTTTCACGCCATGGGTGGCCACATCCCAAAAATCTTCCTTGATCGTGCATCATATCCACAACGACGAATTGACAAGGATGGCAAGCAATTTGAAGTCACACCACACTGCGCAGGCCTTGACCAGGATCTGATCGATCTACTGGATGCAAAAACGTTGAGACAAAGTATCGAGCACCTCATCTCGCTTTCCACAATCAACGTGCAAGGTACAGCTTATGTCTGTCAAGATGAATCAGCTCGAGAGTTGTTTGAGCAGTCCAGGGAATTTTGGATCCGTCGAGCTTTCATGCTTTGTTGTTATATTTTTCCACGCAGCCCAAGTATGGACCCCTTGTGAGTTGACAATGTCCCCTTTTGCCTCTGCCCAATAGATTGCTTACGTCGTCTAGGTTTTCTTCGGGGGAAGAGTTGCTAGTCGTTCTTTACCATATCCTGCGTCTCTATGCGGAAAATGGCTTAGAGCTGCCACCTTGCAACAACACAGTGGAGACTTTGGTATCCGCATCCAAATTCGAAGGATTGCGTGACAGAGAGAATTTGCTCATGATGGCAGCACGTCTACAACCGGAATCGCCAGAACCACACGTGCGTGCCGAGGTTGTGTACCGGCTGAGTGTTATGCTCCGATCCAGAGGGCGCATTTCGGACTCGGAGCACACAATAACTGAGTTTTTCAACAGCCAAAGTTCGAACCCGAATCAGGAGTCTCATTATTATCTTGGCCTTCTATACTTATCGCAAGCTAACAATCATGCGTACCGTTTCGACTTTCGCAGGGCACGCGAGGAAACTTGTAAATGGCATCCTTCAAGCGACAACCTCTCGGATTCTGAACATCGTTGGCTGTGCGATCAACTGTGCTGCAACGGCCGAAATCTGAGAGGAGAAGGTCAATTCGACGAAGCAATGCGCTGCTTTCAAGGATGTCTCGCCACACCCGGGCTCTCTCGGCCCAAGCGACTTCTCATCACATCTCATATTTCGGATCTATATTGTGAACTGGACTACATGCAACGGAACAACGCCTACCAGTTGACACTGCAGTCGACATGCCTGGACAGAGAAAGAAAGATCGTGCAACGAGAAGTTGACTATATGAGAGCGTGTGGCAAGCCTTCGAAGGGCCTAAGACGATTACTTCTCTCCTTGATCGAGATCGAAATCAGACAAGGCCACCTTGACAGAGCTGAATATTTAATCAGTGAACTTTTGGGCATCTACAGCAGGATTGCTGACCCAGACGTCGATGACAGAGTTGGACATGTGCGAACACTGACCGCCAGGGCACGCATCTCTCAGCTATGTGAAGCGGAATGGCACTGGAATGCCGCCCTGCTTCAGAACAGTGTTTACAACCCATTGGAAGAGGAAGTTTTTACCTGCGGAGTGATACGTCTTTTCATTTCCTTCGTGCGCTTTCAACTTGAGGACGTTGATGGGTCCCGATGCATCTTCGAGAAAGCAACAGAGGTCATTTGCAGAAAAAGGCCCCAATTCTGATGCCTGGTATGGGGACATATTTGTTCGACTCTGTAAGATCAGAGTTGCAGTCAAGGGCGGGTTGGGTATTACCGAAGATAGCTGAGTAATTCTGAGCCACCGATTATCTCGCAGAACATGAATGGCACTCACTTGTAAGCTGTAAACGTTCTCGTGTTCAGAATTGTACAAGTTGAATCTATTGAGTTGCCTCAACTTCCGTCTTGCAAGGTCACTCACAATTTGCCGAGGATGTGCGATTGCTGACTAACTCCCCGCGTGCCGCGAAAGGAAACCCTCCCGCCTCTTTCGACCTGCTGCCTAGCATACAAGCACAGCCTCTTGGTCCGTAGCTCCGCCGCTAAGTATTCGAGCAGGTCTCATCGAGATTACATAAAGAGACCTTAAGGCTGATCCATCTTTCCTACCATGTCCTCTACCGATCTTCCTCCTCGAAAGGCAGTCGCGTTTAGCATCGGTTCTACAGTACGATACATCGAGAAGTTCTCCCGTCGAGCGACTGGGAAGAGCCCGAACATGGCGAAGCAACTCTTTGAAAGATTCGACGGACGCGAGCTCACAGATGATATGTTGGATGAAGCAGCCCAGCTATTTAACGAAAACTACGGCATCTGGGGAGAGGATCCGACAAATCCTGAGTCCTCCCCAAAGCCAGGCAAGTTGGGCTGACTTGCTCTGGTCTCAGACACTGATATGAGAATAGGAAGTCGTGTGAAGCTGAGCAAGAACCGGCTCCGAGCCCAATATCTACCCGACAATGCCTCATGCTCCTATGTTAGAGTCACCGTCGAGGATCGTCTTGCAGGGAATGCGTTTGCCTGCCGTTGGAGCTACCACAATAAAACTGTGTGTTGGGTCACTCAGTTGGTTGTCCACAGTGACTTTCGGGAGCGTGGACTTGCAGCCGGCCTGTTGAATCAGCTCAGGCAAGATGACGATGCCATTTACGGCCTCATGAGTTCCCATCCTGCGGCCTGCCTGGCGGCTGCCAAAGCATTTGGAAGTAAGCTGAATGCCACCTGTTTTGACTTTGAAATTGATTTTTCGATAGGTGGTATCAATACCGTGGCCGTAGGCTTCATCCGCGACAATGCAGAAGCCATCATGAAAGTATCGCCAATCAGCTACGTTAAAAATGCAGAGCTCCGTGGCAGCCTTTTTGATCCTGAAGATACGAGTGGGGTCGTTTCGTCTGTTTACACCAGATTTTTTGTTGATCATACCGAACCACTCGAGGCTCTAACATGGGTGCGAGAAGCGCTGGATTGGCCTCTAGGAGAACTGCTTAACGGCTACGAGTTTCTCCTTATGATTACGGTCAGACGTCGTGACCGATCGAGATCTCGATCCTTTTCACAGCCTGAGCCTAGCTCTTAGATAGATGAACTGGCCTCTACGGTATTTGCAGAACTCTTCTCGTTGCTGAACAATCAGAGAGAACGTGGCTAGAAGTGACAACTGATGCCATGTGAATAGCAATACTCTCAGGATTCTTGATTGTTCTCCACTACCTAGTTCGTGGCAAGTGCTTGAGGACGTCCATCAGATATAGCAAGGATAATGGTGACCCATCTGATTTGGAGTTGAGTAGTTCCACAATGCCTCGGAATGGTTGTAAGAAACCTTTGCCGCATATCGCAATTTTCACAGGCAACGGACGGAAGAGGAGGAGCAACCCAGCGAAGTCGTCGGTTTCAGCTTGATTGCTTGAGTTGTCTTCTACGGTCGTCCTGCATGCTGACAGTCTTCTGCTCCAGCATCAGACCTTCTCCTTCTTCTTCTGTGAGAACTGGCTTCTCCGTTTGCGGTTAACGTGGCAGGCCCACTCATGCAGTGCAACTTGATTCCAATGCTTCGATTGCTTCCGGAGCCTTGTGCTCGATTTGATCGTCAGCTACACTCTGAATGCAATCCAATGTCCCAGCTCAGACATTTGTGATACGAAGACTGCTTTGCTGCATGCCTGACGTCGTCACTCAACGACGACCAAACCAGACCCACGTGTATCACCCATAACACCCTGTGAGCCTAACACATTGGCCCGTCGAAGGTGATAGCTGCTTCACGCTGCAGCCGGTACTCCCCCTCATTGTCTCTTCCACCCCACGGATATTGGTTGGTGAAGTGCTTCAAACTCACCGAACGTTCAGTGAAAGTTCTGTCTCCAGTCAGGATTGTGGCTGGCTTGTAAGCAAAGCATGTACTGACGCTGAGCCATTTCGACCGTATTCCACCTTCTAGCTTTCAAGTGGCACTTTATCAATCTGTAAGAGGAAGGATCCAGATTTGTTTCGCCACGCCACAATCAAAATCCAGGGGGCATTAAATGAAGTCCTCATCATGGTTGAAATGTCGCTGGAGCTTCCATGAAGCAAAGTCCTCTGCAACTCTCAAGGAGTCTTCGTAGCTGGATACATCCTGCTGGAAGTCGAAGATCTGTAGTCGCGGCCACGTACGAGGACCACAAGGAGCGGCTTCTCTTCAACAGTTGTTGTACGGTCGTGGAGTCTGGTTGAACCGCGTCTGCCATTTCGGCATGGTAAGTCGGCCATCTTGTGGTTACGAGACTTCGCCGGCTGTTGTGGCTTGGGAGTTTGATGCAGGCGGAATCAAAGTGCCGCCATTTTGCGGCGTCGAACGCTGAGTCATCGTCGGCACGAAAGGAGGATCGAGGCCCAGGACAAGAGCGACAACGTTGCTCAAGGCGCAATCTACTTTAACGAGAGCCTTACAGCTTGGAATGCAGATTCGGTCACCGCGCTATTCTCTAACTGTACTGGCTTCAATGGTTCGACTTCGAAAACCTCTTTGGTTGGTTTCCTACGTCACGTCCCAATCTCCACCGTTACACCTCCCTTGCCCTACCTTGACGTATCCGCAGCGTGGTTCCGTTCAGCTTGCCCGATGGAAACAGATAGATTGTGCTGGCGTAGCCTTTCCGTCATGCTGGACGATGATCGAGCCCGAAAGCACTATCTCTTGCACCTTGGGCTGCCTTCTCGCAAAATCTACGAGATCATCAAGAAGAACCACAGCTTTCATGAGGCAGAGGCGCGTAAGCCTCGTACTAGTACAAGTCGGCATTTCTAAAAGCTCCTGAAGTGCCCAAAACGACGTATCGCTCGCGCCATCACACGAAGAGAACTGCACGTCGAGAGTCTGGAGCCTAGTCATACATCTAATCAAGTCCATGAGTGGTGAAGCATCTTCAGCCCGGAAGTAAGGAACAAGACGCACGGTAAAATTCTCGATGTGCTGGAGGAAGTAACTACTCCGGTTTGTGACAGTGACCTGGCCATTGATCTCTATGATTAAGCTTTTGATGTTCTGAGAGGGACTTCGTAGGATGTGAATGAGTTCCGATAAGTGATCGCCTATGGGTGCTTGGTGGATAGGCTCGAGTCCAAGCAAAGGGCCCTCTCTACCAACTGACCATTCTTTAAAAGCTTCGGTAGTGAGCCAGGTTGCGGTAAAGATAACGTGATGGATATTCGGCAGCATCGGGAGAGCGCATCCCAGAAGATCCCTCTGTCGCGAGGTTGTCCATCGCTGCTGTTGATTCACAGAATCCAGATAAGCCGTATATCTTGACCTCACTGCCGAGTCCACGCAGAGCTCGCCCTCTCGCCATACTAGGTCGACTGAGCTTAGCGGAAGCGGCCTGCTGGCATGTGTCTTGATCGCGTCGGACCCGGGGAGGATAGCCTCAGAGGATGGTGGCCAGCCCCAGCATTGTGAGCATAGCCTAATCTGTCGGAGCAGATGTTGGAAAAATTCGTGTACGTCCAGGTTTGGCTCCACTAGCTTCGCTTCCACTCGGAGACGAGATGGAATCTGACGAAGATGCTTGTGATTAGACAGCGCTTTCAGGGACGACATGCCTCGGTGACTGGGATCGATACGAATCTCATTGAACACTGGTTTAGCTGCAGTCACCGACCATGCCTTTGACAAGCAGCGGACTGATTTCCAGTCGGACCTCGGCAGGTGAGAGAATACCTGAAGCAGCACTTCAGTTGGGAATTCTGTCATTATGCTTTGCTAGAGTGAGCACAGCTTCACACCGGTCCCGTTCCCTGGTCTTTGTATTAATGCGTCGGACCAGATCTGGCACGACGCTCATCGAGAGAAGGATTGACGCAGACTGAACCCTTGCGTGGGCGACCGTCCTCGTCGATCGAATCATCTTGGGGCATAAATTTGGTCCCGTTAGTGAGCCCGAATCGTAGTAAACACGGGCGCGGGTGCGATGTCAAATGATATGGAATGATGCCTGCGATGCACAATCTAGCTCTTGATTGCAGGGGACCGAAATTGGGCCTTCATCTGGATTCATCGTCATAGGGAAGGAGAGTGGGAGCCAAAACGGGCTGCGCTGACGGAGGAGCCAAAAACAGAACCATCGACAAAGCCCCAGCTCTAACAACCCAGCTACCTCCGACACAACCGCCCAACACCCTAGAGATGTCGTACGGTCTGACATGGTTGTTGGTGTAGGAAGTGCGGCTATGGGGGAGTCAATCGAATAAATATATACCATTCCATTGTTTGTAGCGCATGCAGCGTAATCTCCTCCTTAAGGCCTGGCTGCTTCCTCCTATCCGATGCTCTGTAGCGCTTCATGTGGCTATTTTGCAGTATGCTTCCTCTTCGACCTTTTGAGTGCCGCTCGTTCCTTTCCTTGAGAGACCGAGGTGTCTGGAGTGACCGTTTGCGGAACAATTGGGACCAGCTCACTGTTGTCTTGGCTTGTTTGTGAAGCAGATTCAACATTAGACTGTTCCGAGAGAAGGCCGCTCAACTCTTGCGACAGCCCCGATGCTTCCGCAAATTGCAATTCGGATCCTTGGGAAACCTCGAAATTCAAATCGGGTGGAAGCTGGTCGATAATTGAGCAGATGCGTTGGAGGTGGGTCGGCATCCAAACTTCGTAGACATTTTTGGTGAACTTGTAGGCCGTCCACTTGTCTATGCCATCCAAGAAGTCGAACGTGCGAATTGGATGGCGATAGAACGTGGTCTTATCTCCGTTAATTATAGGATAATGACCATAGATCCTCACCGCCCGGTGATCGTGCGAGATCGAAAAGGCGAGGATCTCGCGATGAAGCTCCTTTTCGCGCTTTACAGCTTTGTAGAGCTCGACGACGCCCCTCACGGCAACTGTCGTGCTGTGAGCGTTCTGTCGGTCAGCGACATCAAGTGCTGCAGCACCACACTTCACTTCGCACGTGAGGAACGGAAAGTACATCAGGTAGGTTGCGACGAAAAAGGAGGTATCATAGACGCTGCCGACGAGCGGATCGAGCCTATTGAGCTGCTCGTCCGTAAATGCGGATCGCCTGAATCCAACAGAGTAATCCGGCTGCGGCCGTGGACCCTCCACTGGAATGCTGCCTGTCCAGCCTTCGTTTACATTTTCGATTAAATGATCGAGATGCCTAGCACCGTATATGGCTAGGTTCTTTGCCGATGGGACAATTAACGGAGTGACGTCTTGGATAATCATGGCTTCGTTCCTGTCCTCTATCTCTCGGCAAGTCCTCTTAAATAGATCGTCGCGAAATAAAGAGTTCTGAGGGATGGTCTGGTCCTTTTTCAGTAACGTCTGGCAGAGGTCCTTGATATTCTTCGGGATATCATCATCGTCGAATTCACGCATGTAACTCCCTTTGGCCGCAAGTAACGTGGTGTAACGTGTATCTCGGTATTGAGTACTCTTGCTTTCCCTTTTCTTCTGGTCGCTAGAGCCAGTCAAGCTTGAGTCTGACTGTTTCCGACGGAGCGAGGTCGGAACTTTCCTTATAGGACGCGGGTATCTCCTCCCGTTGATCTCTACATACTGGACAACCGGGATCGACGACTGCTCCATTTGTTCCTCTTGCCAGCTGTCGTGTTCAAAAAAATCTTCCCCAGCCTGGCTGTCTTGTTCGAAGTATTGGCTAGGCCACCTTTTTGTCTGAATCCAAATCTCGAGCGGATCAGCGTTATTCTTGCCGGTGTCGCTCTCTGCCTCCGTCTTTGGTTCTCCTTCGGCCCTGTAGCTTGGAGGCGAGGTTCGAGGTCGCTTCGAAGGAGGCCGGTCTTGGTCTTGAGGGGAGGAATGTCCAGCTTCTTGCCCTCGTTTACGTTTCTGATGAAGCTTCGAGGGTTTACGGAGGACCTGTGGGCGCTGTGGTGCCTCGATCAGGTCAGCGATACGACATGGCAAGAGGAGCGATGGAGGTACATACTATTCTTCCCTCGGGGACTTTGCCTGCTGGAGGGGAGGGAGATGCCTGTTCAGCCTTTCTGTCCTCACTCTTTTGAACGAGTCGTGCGCTTCTTCGGACTTGTCGTGGTTCTTCTTTCTTAATACCTCGAGGCCGCCTTTCTGTGAAGGGTCAGGTCGGACAACAGCACTGTAGACCAGTGAGCGGAGCGTACCTTGGTCTCTTTGCTTCAAAGCCCGCGGTTTCCTTTGGGCGCTTGGAGCGTTTTGACGGCTGGCCATGGTGAGCGGAATCAAAAGGAGCCAGTAGGTCACTTATGTAGCCGCCAGGTTGAAGTGACCTAGTCGCGAATGCGGAGGTGCGAAACGAAGCCGATGAAACGCCAAGCCGGCGAAACGCTTCCCCGCATAATCGGCTGACTAATTTTAGATTTATGACGTTTGTTCAACATTATTGCTCTTTTCATTACCTATGCGACTTCCACATAGCTTACACTAGTGCAAGGCCGCTTCTACCTATACAACCTGAAGCCATGTAGACAGCACTTTTATGGAACGAAACCACAGGGACGTATATGGCCCCCGGGCAAGAAGACATCTCAACCTGTCCTCGAGGCGTATCCGTATCTAACTTCTTTCTCAATGCAGACCCGTACATTCCAAGAAGGACCGCGGGCAGACAGTTCTACTACTCCCATACAAGTTTACGTCAAGCTGCGCCGTACGGTCCGACCCGTGGGGGGCAAGATGTTTTCTGCCAGGTTATTGACATCGAACCCGGTACTCGAATTCCTGTCTTCGCCAGGCCCGCTTGCCTTATACCGATTCTATCGGAAGAGCCGATTGAAACGCGAAGACTTTGAATCTGGCTTGAGTCGCTTGGGGAGTGAAGATCGCATCTTCTGGATCTTACCGCCTGGTCTGTCTCAAAACCTGCGCTATGTGACCTCAACAAACCCACCTCGATTCAATCCTAACTCTAGCTTTTCACGGAGTCGAAACTAGCGTCATATAGCCGGCGAGGATCACGATATTTTGATCCCAGTGATGCAAGCCGACCTCCCTTCTCCGACACTAGCTCCCAATGCGCGCGCCCTCTGGCCTGATGACGAGGCAGATCAGTAGATGCGTCCCCACGAGCTGGAACTCACTGGACTCGAGCCATGTCCAGCTGAATTGTGATTGTGGCCGCCTCAGTTGGCACGAAGTGCCGACTCACCAAGCACCACTTATTGAGAAACCGTCTGCAGAGGAAAGGAAAGTTGCTGAGACATCGGCAGAAGTTAGTGAGACAGCCGCGAAGATTGACAGGATAGGGGAGGCATAGGTACAATTCCGCTCATTTCCAGCTCGGCCGGAACACAAAAGACTGGCCTCGGATATTTGCCATGTGATAGCACCCGCACACTCGGCATTCGTGCAGTAGGATTCAAGAAATGGCAACTTTGAGATAATAATTTTGTTCTCCTGCCACTCCTTTTCGATAGGTTTATCTTAAACTCAACCAATACCGATCGTAGCTAGTGGCTCTTGTATTAAACGGAGCCAACGAGTTGAAAGATTCCTCTTGCAGTACAGTAGTAGCTTCTTCACACAACCATCCATGTACCAATGCGAGCCAATCTGATAAAGCATACCGCAGTAATGTGCCAGAACAACTAGAGCCTCAGGCGTTTTCTCATTCATCAGGACGATGTACCCTTCTGGAACTTGAGCCGGCCACCAATACATCAGGGTCGTCACTGATATGGTCTGATTCGGCGTGGCGATCATGGCAAGCAGCCGACGGAGGACATTCAGCGCCTGACAGCAGAGCATCCCAACCGTAAGGTCTCGAGCTGTCAATTCCGGCACCAGTAATGCCAGTTGCAAATCACCAGGATTCTGGTCGAAGCTAGGATTGCGATCTAGCGGAATTTGCATGGAGGCCTTTAACGGGCCCTCCGCAAGCCACATGAAGTAAGCGTCGCGAATAGCAAATGCCCCTCGCATCAGGTGTACTAATACGGCGACCTTGTCTTTCTCAGGCGTAAATAATAAGTTTGCAGAAGCTGAAATGTCCGCGAGTGCACATTTGACAAATTATCTGAGCGCATGCATGAAGCGCGTGACAATTTTGCTGTCGGATCGACTGTAGGGCTACACGAATAGCTGGTAGAGCGAGGCTCTCATGTTTTGCAGCGAGGATCTGATAAACTCGTTTTTCCGGTTTGAGATATGCCATGTATAAAGCTGAAACGGCCATAGTTGCATGCCTGTAATGCGTAAGCCACCAGAAGATTCACTAATGCGAGGGCATTTTATATTAAATAAAGGACTTGCCAGAGCAAGCCTAGGCAGGACTTCCCGCATCGCCAATTGGTATGAGTCACCCGGTCCCATGGATAGTGATGTTGTGGTTGTCCAGTGATGCAGTAGCTCCAGGTCAGGCAAGGTAAAATGTGCGTCGAGATGTTGTCCTGTGGTAGAGCTTCTTGGCTCTGCATCATCCAAGTGTTGCATATAGCTGCACGGCTGTTGCACCTTGATGCATCTGCGACAATTTGGTCGTGTTTCATCGCATTTAACTCTGCGACGCTTACATTGGAAGCAGCCGGAACGGACCTTGCGATGTGGAGCTATGTACTTTCGACTTGGGTGCATGATCCTAACCAATTGATGAGGTGTCCAAGCTCGGGTGTACGTCAAGAACAGCTGATTCAAACTCCAGAGACAGTTGGGAGAAGGCTCTCTTTTAGGTTTCGTTCGCGGTGCGAGCCATGACATGTAAATATAATCTACGTGTTCGGAGTATCCGAGATGACTGCTTAGGCTCCCAGCGTTACATAGGGAGGGAAAGAGACATGTGCTGTTTTACTTTGGTGATGACAAAGAACGATCTACAGTAAGGCGCCTAAAGTGGGAGTCGATCGAGGTCGGAATGCCAAGTTGAAATCATTTTGTACTTTTGGAGACGATTCAGCCCTGCAGGCACGCATTACTTTGCTTGCGTCATCCTGAAGCATGCATACTAAGCACTAACGGAAACTGAGGCACCTAATTATGATCCAAGTATTCTATTCGTCGTATACGAACAAAGCCAGCGTATTCGCGGATCTCCGGGACGACTAGATTTAATATAAAGCCGGTGTAGGAGCTTGTGAAGCTGACATCTCGGCAATGGTAAGTGCAACTGCAGCGCACGTAGCTTTGCGGTAGTTTCTGTGGACGGACTTGTAGTCCTCAGACGCTTCGTTGAAGTTCTCTCCAATGATGGTGATCCGATCATTCAATTGATCGGCCATGTTCCTATAGGGTTTTACAGCCATTCTAAATGTACTGTCCAGCTTCTTTTGTTCGAAGCTGGGGTCTTGCGCCACGAGGTATTCGTGTGCGCGGACAGCAGAAACAATAACTTTGTTCTGCACATCAGAAGATGCACTCATCTTCTTCTCTTTGGTTAGAGGGTTCTGCTGGAATGGTATGCTTTGGTTTACTGAAGTGAGGGATATAACGGAGTTTTTGTAGTTCTTGGTGCTGGTGGGTGTTGATTTGTTGGGCTTTGATGAGGTTTTGAAGCGGGGAGACGGGACTGGGTCTAGGTTGTGCTATTGTGGTGGGGTATGGTATAAGATATAGAGAGTTGGGGTTACAGGAAAGATGAAGCAAATTGTCGTAGGGGGATTAGATGTTAGAGAGAAGTTGCTCAACAAAGTTTAGCAGAATGCTTCTAAATCGGGAACAAGACGGGTCGAAGTCCAATCGTAGGTAGATTAGACTTCTGTTTTGACGGGAGGGTTGAGGTATGTTTTGATCACCGTTGGTCAATTGGATATCGGTTTCTCTGCATTATTTTGAAATTCTTTTCTACCCGATCTCAGCCTCATGGACACTGCGCAACCGCCATGAACCAAAGCTTTAGCGCCTTTTCAATTTATAAAGTATCTAGGTCAGCCGCTCGATGCCTCGGCGAAAGTTTATATGACTGAATTTTAGATTAACGTAGGTGCCGAGGGAGGCTCAGTATGCACAGACATGCGTATTCAGCAAACCATTCCCGCGATTAGGCTTGTCCTCAATCTTCAAATCATCCTTCAAAGCGCCAATCGGTTCTCTACAGCCTGGTGGTAACGTCTCTTCAGTACCTCGTCAACTAGAATCAAGCTGGTTGCCACACATTGCTGTAGTGGAGCTCGAGATTCTGAAGAGCGAGTGATGGTGGGACTAGATCAGATGCTATTGTAGGAGATCAATATGTAGTCCATAGGGTGGAAATAAGCTTCTATTACATTGCGGTTGTGGTGAAATTCGTGAACCTCGGATCATTGCAAAATAGTGTTATGTAGCTGAGTTCAGGGGAGAAGTATTGACCCACGGTTGTAGCGTGCAGCAGAGGTTGGCTGGACGGTTGAAATGCTTCATCTTCGGTGGGATTTGTAGCAATGGCGCTTGTATCTTTCAGTGAAAAGCTGACACTAGAATCGCGGTTATTTTATCAGCCTAGAGGTGGAGCATCTAGGTATATATAAGGTCCTCCCTATTTTCCAATACATCACGGAGGTGAGTAATATCGGATGCTTTTTTTCTTACGATCGGTGGGGAAGAGACATGGTTTGCATGGGTCTTACGAACAGTGCTTTGGTTTTAGGCCAGCCTCTTGATCGATGTGCCTTGAGCGTGCATTCTAACATCTTATCAGACGACTTCCGAGGCATCCCCATGTGTCTTGAATGGTTGATGTCTCCAGAATCAAATTCTTCAAAACAAGCTTTAGAGGATGAGTATAGTACTCTTCATAAGGTCTTTGAGTTTAATCTCATTGTGTAGGGTCCTGTCATCTGTCAACACGGTCTGTTGTGACCGAGCAACTGTGCTCCCCTTAGACTGAGCTGCCGTCGCATCTGTGCTACAATCGTAGTTTGGTAGACCACCCAGCCTTGTTCTAATTCTTCCAGTGACATCGCGGCTACTGGGTTCAACAGACCCTCCATTACCTCCACATGGGTATGCGTTGTCAGTGTTTCTTCCCTATCGTCGTGTATGCAATCCAGTCAGACCACGCAGGAAGCAGCCCTCAGGACAACTTATGGGCTCCCACAATATCTGAAGATTTCTCAATGGGGCGTTGGGAATATATGAGTAGTGTCATTCAAGTGGTGATAAGCGCTTGGTAAGCATGAGCGGTTTGGTCGGGATATGTCAACACAGACGATTGTTACCGTCAAGAAAAGGCTTCTTGCCGTCTGCCTTGTCTTGGGGATAGGTCCTTCTGAAGCAGTCTCTGACGACAATCTCAATGTTGAGGAACTCGTTGTTCGTCAGCAGGGTGACTTGGGGAAGTCTTTTTTCTCCAATATGAGGTATAATATATTGTGAACTACCACTGTAGCTGAACAATTCTTACTGCCAGCACACCGGGATTGTCATGCCAGAAATAGTAAGTGCTGGGTAAGCATAAGCAACTGAGCCAGTATAGAATGACACCAATAACTGATATACTCGAACTTGATTTCTTGATTGCTGTCCATTTTGCTGCAGCTAGGTCTCACCTTGAACCGAGCCTCTCCTGTCTCGGCAGGTAATCCGAGAACCTTCGAGGTTTTCGGCCACGGCTTTGCAGCCCTCTCCCGTCCTTTAGATTCTATCAGAACAGTTCTTGCAAGATTAATTCATGCTTCAGAAGTCTTGTTTGCTCTTCTTCATACTATAGTCAGATTCTGATGTACTCGGTCTTCTAGCGAAAATTCGCATACTCAGTTTCGAGCATCGGATCGAATTTATTTACTCTTCTACTGTTCTCAAGGAGTCGAACAAGTTAGAAACTTTCTGCTCTTTTGATAGTCAGCAACTTTAACTATGCGAGAATCTGAACTTAGTTTATTGAATTGTAGCAGTGTCTCTTGAACAAGCGTACTAGTGTCATATATCTTTAATTGTGATTTGAGAATGTAGAAGTCGGGATATTGATATAGATACGGTATTAACAATCAGTATATCCATCGAACAAATACGCACTCTCTGTCTTAAATTACTATGAGGCATCCTCCCTCAGAGATGGGATCAGAAGGCCACCGGATCGTGGGTTGTAGCCCAGCATCCAGAACATAGTGAGCGTGGTGATCGCTGGAAGCGATATGTTCCGGAATCTCCTCGCATGGGGTGTCGTAGAGCGGGATTTGAACTTCGAAGAAGTCCTTTTTCACTTAGCTTTCCACTCGGCTTCAGCTAAGACTGCTTCGTTGTTCAGTATCGCAGTATCGGAGTCCAGATTGTCATAGGGAACCGACGCTTAATAAACGGCGGAATTCGATCGCGTCTAGTTGTATGCTTGCTTCGAACCCAAAATCTCATTCCTCGCGCTGGTATCGGAGCTCTTATATCGAAGCTTGATCTGAAGTCCTGACATTGCCTTGTGGCACTAAGTTCTTGGGGTTTTGTTTTTTGCTGAGAGGGCAAATCGCTGTGAAACAAACATTCGTCGCTTTCGTTTCTAGATTCCTGGCTTGCTTTACAATAACGCTTGATTATCCGTTTGATCATATAGTAAGTGAGACAAAGACAGAGTGAACTCTTCGTCATCGTACGGCCATGACTGTGACTTCACCGCTATTTGGCACCGGGCAGTAGTATATCCAACCAAATCACGACAATTAGACACATCGAACAAGACACGAATATCTAGCAAAGATAGCTGCTTCGTGCACATGGTGTATGAATCTAGAATGAGAGAGATAAGCACAAAGATATTTAAAATCGATACTTCGGCCTATCATCATTAATCTGGCCGATGAAGTTCCAAGGTCCTATTTTCGGATTCTTTACGTTGTGGGATTCGTCAACGGCGAAAAAGCTGCAATGGAGACGATTTCTTTACCCTCTCCTTATCCTTCTGGGGTAGGTAGTTGTGAGTTTCGATAAACTTGCTGCCGACGCGTGATTTCCGGGCGTAGTGCTTCCCTAGTTGGAACACCTCGTTGATTGGTTGGTTCGACGGCTGAGCTTTTAAGAAGGCGGGCGTCGCGATCTCGGACTGTCCATAATCAACTCCTCATCTGGGTTGTAAGCCTCATTAAATTGCAGGGTCCTTGAGCAGCCCATGCGGACCCAAGAACGTGAACCCAGCGATTCAAGATCGACGGACAAGGGTCTTGCTTCCGGCCTTCGATAAGATTCTTTGCCGTACGCTTCAAGCTACTCACTTCGTCCTCATCCTCAGTCTCATCCTCACAATGTCTATTCCCGAGTCCTTGTTATCTGTCTGGTCATCTTGAAATGGATTCATCATGCCTCTCCTTCTTGCCAATCTCTCCATTGCTTTGTGAGCCGACATGTTTCGAAGTGTCTTCTTTTTGCAATTAAACTCCGACTGCAAGTTAGTAATGAGCTGGTTATTCTCTTCAATTGAATCCTGTTTATTATCGCTTTTCCGATGATTTTTTCGAGACTTCACTGTGAGCAGCTTTGAATCTCGCTTCCCCTTTTTCTTCGCTCTCAGCTTTCCGTTGTTCGTTTCCTTCTGCGCCGATTCCACACGGGCTCAAGCTCCTCGTTGCCTGTGTTATCTTCCTCCTTCCCTTTCTAATCCGAGGAGGTTGTTGCTGCTGTGGTACCGTTCACCAATATCAACGCCCGGTGTCATGAAGTCGGTTGGTCCATGATAGTACGATAGTCGTGGAATCCAAAGTCCGAAACGTAAGATTTGACGAAGGTTGTTCGCAAAAGCAAGTCCGAATAATTTCGAGACGTACACTGAGCTGTTGTTCAAGCACTAATCACTGTGGACTGATAGTCATGCTTGCACAAATCCACTGTGATCACCTCAAAAAGACTAAAATCTCACCCAATCCCCAGAATCACATGGTCCATCATAATCGTGAAGCCCATCACACGCCAAAACTCGATCCTCTCGAGGAACAGGCGCATCACGGCGTGTCCGGCTTGCATTGATTTCTGGCCCGTCTCTCCGTAGATCGCATGCCACCGAAGCTCGAAACGTCGCTCTATGTCATCGAAAGGCCCAGGCGGCGTGATGAGCTATCACGTGATCCTCCCAATGATCCTGCGATCCAGCTTCCTTTTCCTATTGCGCCAAAGATCCACAAGAGGCCGTACAGATCCAGGGGCTTGTTCATCATCCGCGTCGCAGTGAGCATCTTATGCTGTGCTCAGCTGATCAAAAAGCTGGTTTTCGGCTGGGATGCTCTCAATTAATTCGGCTCATCCGCCAACACTCGAATGAAGAGGCTGGCCATGCATGTCGAAATAATTTCAAGCTCTCTTTCGCTTGGGTTTCGCTTTGGTGGATAATCGAAATCATCTACGTCGTCCCTATTACCATCGTCTTTCTCAGATAGTGATTTGTGTGGTGACTTTTGTGGACTGGTATCTTCATATAAGCAATGTCTTGTTACAAGGCCTCGATGCCACTGTGATGCGTAAAACGAACAACAGATTAACCGAAAGAAGGAAAGACACTTAAAAGCTGTGAGACTTGTGATACAGTATATAGATTACCCTGCACGGCATAGCAAGGTGTAGTATGTCTTTGATCTTAGGCTTCGTGTGGGAGTCCGCCACCAACCAAAGCATAGATTCCCCGTCATGCATGTCCTTCTTACAAACCTCTAACGCAGTAATGTATATGGATTTAGACCGAGGAAGCTACCAATCAAGCTTGTATAGAAGTGCAGGAGTATATGCAGAGAGAAAGATGGATAGAACACAGAGAGTGGGGCCTTAAGTAGGTGGGTTCGCTGCCAAGCAGCATTCATAGGTGACTTTATGCTCTTCTCCTTGGGGCTGGAATGTCGGTTTTCGTCTATTGGGCTCATGTCGCTTCCTTGGGTGAGGGATTGAGCGCGAGACCACCACGGCCATGTCTAGAGATATAGAGGCTCTTGGAACCCTTGAAAAACAGCTCTTGTACCTTCCCGACATCTTGATGAAGTACCTCACTCAATCCTAGCAAGATTTTGCCGGAGGCTCTCAGAGCCAGCTTCTAGTTGTCCGTCAATTCATCGAGGTTGTCTCCACCAGATCTTGATCACTTGGTCCTACTTCTCTTCCTCACGTCTGCTTGTTGAGGAAACCGAGGTGTTAAGTGACAATTTGAAGGGAAGTACGCCTGGTGGTGATTGTATTTTTCCGCTCGAACTATGTGAAGGAGCCGACTGGAGAAGAGTAACGATCACCGAGGGATTGCAAGGAAAGCTTTGAGGAGAGGTTTTCGATGCTTCATATTAGGGCTGATGTTGTCGGTGCAGTAACGAAATAGGTGAGACAGGTTCGCTATAGTATGAGAAATGAATAGACTTCATTAGCAGCATGTGGAGAAAACGATTGTGAAACCATGCAAATCCCATAGATGTAGTTCGTGATGAGACATACCCTGCTCTCGCCGGCAGTCGACTGGACTCCCTAGTGTATACAGCAGCAGATGCTAAGCCCACAACGCCTTGCTTGCTCATATCATAGATCAGACCTGCAGTCGTGTCAGTAACCCGGAATGCAAACACATTACAACATTGTAGCTCCCCACCTTCCACACCCCGCCTGTTCAAAAAGCCTGCACGCCGCCCCAAGTCCACCTCCTCAACGTATCATTATCAAACCTCTCCCCCAAAACCTCCAACTCCACCCCGCTCTCCCCGAGCGCGCTCTCCCCTTGCTGTATCAGCGCCGCGCGCCTGGCCAATTCTTTTCTTTCGGACCGTTTGTTACCCACTATACATCCAACCTCAGTCAGCCCGCCAAGACATGCAATCGAGAAAGCCCAGAGATCTGAAGTGAAGCCTCTGAGAAATGAAGAGGACGTACGCTTCCAAAAGAGCAGATACACGCTCATGCTCAGCACAAATGCAGCGATGAAGCCCAGCATGACACCCACTTCTTGGGCTGTGCCGGGCCCGGGGTCGAAGAGGATGTGGGGTACGTTGACGCCGGTGTATGCGGCGGACATGGTCGCTGGGTCGGAGGGCTGGGTTCAGAATGGCGGGCAACCAGCTACTTCGATGACCGCTGCGCGTGCTATGTGTACGGCAGTACGGGTTGCTGGGAGGCAGAGATTGTCAAGTATAGGCTTTGGTAGACTTCGCAGGTCTTGCGCTGTGGACGCCAGGAATCCTTTGTGGGATCGCGCGGTACGGTGGAGCGAGAAGAAGAGAGAGCTCCATGGCCGCAGCAAGGAGATCCATAATAGTCTTCTGGGGATTAAACAACGCACCGTCAGGCTACGCCGCTCAGTGGTTGAGACTGGTTTGGAGAGGGGTTGAATCGAACCAACATTGGTGACGTTTTGCTAAGGCAGTTCGCAAGGCACTAAGACACTGCGCTTGGCTGCAAGGAGCCTGGTGTGGTCGTTGAAAGCCCTAAAGCTAGTCCTAGGTTGAGGTCTCGGGTTGTCAAGGAAATGCAGGAATTTATGGCCACAATAGTTTCCAAGGAGCTACCTTCATGTATGATTCTTGGGTTCTCACGGGCGGCGGGCATGCTCGAAGCACCGGCGAAATCAAAGGAAGGAGTCTCATCTGATGGCTACATATGCATTTGCGATAAAGTAGGCTCGAACTTGAAAGCGCAAGACCTGCGTGTCACAATGGATTTCTATAAGGGGCCATTACTTGTTCTCGTCTCGTTGTTCCGCAGGCTTCATCAGACCGAATGGTCTACAATGCTGCCAATGCTTCTGTTGAGATGCCTTTGTCACTATTGTCTCGAAGATCACAAGGCTCGGTCTCTCCATCTCCACAGAACTTCAGCTAGTAAGAAGCGAAGCCAATGTGAAGCAATGTACCACCTCAGCTCACTAAAAGAGTAAGTAAACCCATGATGATCATGATTGCTAATAACCCGGCAGCGACGCCCTTCGCTACTAGCACCTACGCTCCATTCGTGAATGCCGCTAGCGCAGGCGCTGTCTACGTTACAATGGTCTAATTCACCACCGTGGATGTATTCCCAAAGCCGCCCACGGGGTTGCACAGCGCATATCCCAGATAGTTGATCGTCGTCAGCTCTTCCTGGCTACAATTCCTTACTTCGCAAGCGCCAAGAGTCTCATTGGTGGCTTTCGGACACGCATGCCCGATTGGCTAAACTCCCACACCCGGATCGGGACAGAAATTGCGACTAGCGTGCTTAGGCGCAGGAAGGGAAGCTGGCGATATTGGCGACGTCCTTGCCAGCGACTGCTGCAGCAGCCGCGGCGGTGGAAGAGGCGATGGCAGCGGAGACAGAGGACGGGTTGACGGTGTTGTTGGAGTAGATGGGCGCGCAGAACTGGGCGCTGAGGGTCTGGGCTGTGGTATAGTCGGTGGGGGTGCAGCTGACCTTTTCGCAGGCCGAAATGATGGAGCGGTAGGTGGCGCTACATTGGCAAGGTATGTTCTCGGAGGAGCAGCCCTAGACAATTGTTAAGGCAGGTGGGCCTGTGAATGGATGAATGGCCTACGCTGTCAGGGAGAGTCTCGATGGCGCAGTATTGGGCGCATGGTGGATAGCTGCTGAGAAGGGTCGGGTTGCCAACGTCCTGCGCGGTAATAAGAGAGATGAAGATGCAGACACAGAGGAAGAAACAAGTAGAACCCCTGCTGGTAGATGTGATGAGAGGTGACTCTCGTGCCCAGAACTTCGAACCTAATGATATTCGCCTTCAGCAGGAAGATGAATGAACGACAAACAAACAAGATCAGGACGAAACCTCAGCGCATTACATCCCTCATATAAGGGCTTTCGACACTATGATCTCATTCATCAAGCTAGAAATTGTAGGACGCAGGAGCTCGGAGACATGGGCAGAAAGATATATCCTCGGAGTGCAGAGCGAGCTTAGTGCATGTCTGAGCTGCATGCACTGGTCAAGCCAAAGTATTCGAAGCGCTTATGCGGATTTGTTCGGTGACACCGCTTTTGCAGAGCATAACATGTCCGTCCATTTGTCTACTTCGCAACTAGCAGATCCAAAGACTTGCTGGACGACAGCATTGGTCGATTATTGCAGCCGCACAGTGTCGATCCTTGAGCACATCGAGTTTCTTGATTGTCCTGCGAGCCGCATTGAGCATGAGCACAAGCAAGCAGCCGCTCGGATCGTGAACAACAACGTAGATTCCTGGGCAGCTCGGACTCCGTACATGGCGTTGAGGGAAGAGTTTTGGTGCACTAGTCTCTATCTTGACCATTGATCGGTTTGGCTCTGCCCTGGATTGACCTGCTATCTCAACGCGTCGTCTCATTGGACTGCGGGATGGTAATAGAAGTCCTTTTCGGAGTTGGTAGCGGTCCTACGTTCAAGATCACGCTACCACGCGTCCAACGCGTCAAAAATTTTCTATCGTCCCACCCCTGGTATGATACAACGCAGCAACAAGATCTCTGCTGCCGCTCGGAAATCGAGTAGTAGAGCCCCATGAATCTGACGAACGGACTTCTTACTCCAGCATCGATAAGGAGTTCGGTCCGCCCAGAGGGCCACCACGAGCCTGTGATCTCTAAGCTAAAACGATAGCTCTTCCCACGCCGATAACCTGCACACCTGCGCAGCCGAGGCACAAACAATTTTTGTAAACAATCTTAAAAAAAAATCTTTACAATTAAAGTTACTTGAACAAATTTGAAACTACAAGATGACCAAAGCGCGTGTACAGTCACAAGGGAGGGGGCCGGCAGGAAGCAAGTCGGCGAAGAAGTTAAGTTACTTCGTCGACGAGGACGATTCTGAGGATGTCGAATCATTGCGCTTTCCCTGGAGGGATTGTCTCTGTGACTTGAGTGACAGCGAGGATTGCGAGGAAGCGGGTCGCGACCCGAGAGAGGTGCGGCAAATGGTACAGAAAGACGCAGTCCTGGTCAACGGTGCTCCCTGCATAATCCACGGCTCCTGCTGCAGGAAATGCCACTACGCATGTATCGAGCTTCACAAGAAATCGGACTGTGTATGCGAGCAACTCCTTCGATTGAGTGGTCGGATATCACAAAGCGAGTTCGAAAAGCGGAAAGAGATGAATACTCCGTTCCTAGCGAAGGGCGAGCGATGTCATCACGGAATCTGCTGTGTTGGCTGCCACTTCAAGCTCGTGCACGATGAGCGGCGCGAACAACGGCGTGCCGATGTACTCGAAGAAAGGCGTGAGCAAGCACGCTTGAAGGAGGAGCAGAAGCTTGAGAGGAAGGCACGGGAGGATGCGAAGAAGAAGAAGCTGAAGCGCGAGGCTGACATGGCCGAAGAGAGGGAAAGGGAAGCCAGGGTGAGGCTTGTGCGGAGAGTCGAGGAGTGGAGGGCCCCTTCGGATATAGAGATGGTCGATCGCACCACGGCTGAGCTGTCGAGAGGAGCGCCGCCTCGTTCTGCCGGAAGAACCAAATCTAAGGCGAGGAGCACCAAGAAAGGCTCAGAAACGGTTGATTGCGACTTAGCTGAACTGTCGAGAGGAGCGTCGCCTCGTCCAGTCGGCAAAACCAAACCCAAGGCGACAACCACCAGGAAAGGCACAGCGGGTGTCCAGAAAACTACGTCTGTGAGAGCGCCAATGTCCAAGGCCACAACCGGTTACGATCATCGAACGATCGCCCGGGACATCCTGCGAGCTGGTGGTATACATCCCACGCTGCCGCCGCTCAATGCTCATGTCATGCAGCGACCGGGGACACGATGAAGGCTATGGCGTTGAGCTGCTGCCGTCGCATGTTGATAGCACCGGGCTGTGGTGTGAGTGGATATGGCGTAAGTCTCATCGAGAGAAATCGATAGGATTCATCCTCACCATGAAATATCATTGTACACATTTCCCTTCAGTGCATCCCCAACAGAAGCAGGGTCATTCGTGACAAGGTCAGCAAGCGTATCACCCATCTGCTGAGGGTGCCGGTTGGGTTCGGCCTGCGCCTGTTCGTGAAGAGCCTTCTCAGCAGCCGTACCACCCCCGAAGATGGCGCTGCCCACACCCATCTGGGTAATGATATGGTGAATGTGTCCTTTGTCGAGATCCTTGTCTTCGTCTCCGTCATCTCTGCTTTCTTTCCTGCTCTTCCATGGCGAAAGGTGCAAAGTCTCGCCCGTTTCTGGATCGAGGAAGTTTCTAGTATTGTTTGTTCGCTTGAGCTCGATCAACCCATCACGATGCTCGGCTTCTTTTGCCCACCGGTCGTCACTAAACAAGTTTGACGTCCAGCTGCCAGCAGTTGAAGGCCTCAAGGAGATTTTGCTCTTGGTTGCCGCTTCTGTGTCATGAATGTTATGGACCAGCCGTCGTCGCACGTTGTTGATGGTCTCGCCAGTTGGCGGAATCGACCGCGTCAACTCTAAAGGACCGCGCAAGTTCTCTGTTTCCGGGCCTCCGGGATAATGCTGCGTTACCTGTACGGTTCCTTCGTTCTTTGCTGCGCTCTGGTATATGGTCTCGATCCTGGCCTGATAGCGCATGAGGAGCATGAGACACACTGTAAGAACGACTATGCCTAAACACAGTCCCATCATGATGGTGCTTTGCTGTGTTGGCTCATTCCAAATGCTAGGCCTAATGCTTTCGAGACCGTCAGCTGTGCATGTAGGGGCGATATCGGAACTCCTAGCCGGTGTGGCCCTTAAGTCACGTCTCTCGTATGGACGTGATGGAGGTCCTTTGGCCAACGTGTCGTCACACTGTGCACCTCCTGTGGTGTGTCCAGCCTAGATCAAGGATCAGCACATTAGATCTCAAGGCTTATGGTTATTCGCACTTGTTTTAGGGATGCACAAGCTTGGTACAGTGCCATTAGATTGTCATACTTTTCCATCTTGTAGCTTCGATAGGTGTACAAGAGAAGCCCCACGAGGGCTACGGCCAAGCCTGCGATTCCAATCGAAGTCTGGAGCCAACGCCCCTGAAAAGTGGGAGTGGAAGCCCAAGATCGCCATGTCGCTTGTCTCAGCAGATTTACACTTGGGCTCGGTTCACTAGGTACGGACCGTGGTAGACTGGGGCGGGAGTCTGCTGAAACGGATCTGCAAATAAGCTTTGATCAAGTAATGGACATGAAGGTGCTAAACATTGGCTAATTGGTGGTCGTGATGAGGGATTGGATGGACAGGTGGCCGATATGTTATCGGGGGTCCAGGGTGGTGACAACGAAGAGGAGCTACTTCGCACCGAGGCGAGACCTGACGAATCTAGCGAAGATGAAGACGAAGCCTGGATTGGCGTTCTGCGTAAAGCCGTCAATGGGATTGGAGTTTCCGGCGGACCAGACGTTGGTTGACCTGTTGGTGCGGGTATGGTTCCCCTGCTGCAAGGCTAAGGCCGCACCCTCAGATGCACCTTAAGTGATTTGCGTGGATAAATCTGTTTTCGTTCTCATAGCATTCATTCAACGAACTGAAAGTGCGTTATCGCGAGTAGAAGACAGACCTCGTAGCAGACTCTCGATGTGTTGAGGAAGAACAGAAGGAAATAGTCATGAGAATAGCTTGAGTAGATTGAGGCTCTGCATTTGCAGCCACCAGGTTCCGTGTAGCCTAAGGCACGGTGACATACTAATGATCTTCATCTTCCCCGCCATCTCGTAGGTTTTTAGAGTGGACGTGCTGGCTGCCTGCTTTGCTTTTTGCGAATCGTTCGCCTGCCTATTTGATAGGTTCAGCGTTCGCGTGTGTGGGTGATGATTGGACAGCTGCATCTGTCCAGTGGCTGTGCAGATCCCGTAGCCGTGCTGCAGCAAAGGTTGACAGCGATCTTGCACTTACGGCGCATTCGAACATTCAGGAGGCTAACCAGAAAATGACGAGGCAAGGTATGATAGTCGGAGGTGGCCGTCAGGACAGGCAGGACAATGCTTGTGTCCTCGAGACCGCGACTGCACTGAAATAACTTTTCGATTGCCGAGCACCATCCACTACCATGACGCCCAATTCCCTATTGTGGCACAGAGAACAGCTTCAATGCCTTCAATCCTCCAGATTTAAGCCGTCCGATCCAAAGACAGGACGGTGCTTCGCCGCGCGACACCACCCAGGGAATTGATCCCCTTCAAGCCGAATCTTCGCTGAGAGTCCCAAAGAAAAAGAACAGCAATATAGTGTAAGAGTGCCGTCACGCTGCGGCAGCGACCAAGCGTATTCGAAGGTGTGCGAATATTGTACTGCCCGTGGCAATATGCACAAATCGCATATCGAACATGCCGTTAAACCCGTTGTCACAAGCCACGAGCATTCGACCAGCAATCACTCCAATGTTCGACCAAGGGATCGGATCCCACGAGAAGAATTGCAATTCCAGGTAGTCGAGCGTCACCTTTACATAATGCGATGGGTCCCTGCTGCTCCAAGTTCCCAGAGCCCGGTCGGAAACCTGCTGAAAGAGATTGTTCAGAGCGTCCGCGCCATCCTTGACGGGCAGTATTATGCTGTATGTGTTGTACCATAGCCTCCAACCCTGACCGAGATTCACCGTACTACGCTGGTCGATGCGAGAGTTTGAGGGGAGGAGAGCGTATGGTTGTGGTAGTGGTGAACCTCCGCTTGGAGGTGACGGTGTGAGCGTCTTTAGTGGGGTTGCGCTACACAAGGTCGTTGATAGAAGAAGTACGATGCGAACGACGTTTGGTAGTAGGAGCATTTCCAGGACTGAGATTGATCAAATCCCCTATGAATCTCTTCGGATCATTGAGACGGGCTTGTCGCAGACTTCAAGCAGCTGATCAAGATTCTCAGGTGGAAGAAAGAAAGGCCGCTAGGAGCAGCTACTTATCATCCCAAGAGTACGAGTTTCCCATAGTTGCGTTCCGTCCCGGGTGACTTCCGAACAGATCAAGAGGTCTGGGTAGCTTGTATACATGTAGCCGACCATGGATCGACCCTCATATAGACTGCTTTCGGTAAGTCAATTTTCATCCACATAACGATCGTGCGTAACCCCGAAACGCAATCGCATGCAATGAAGCAAAGCGATTCGATACGGGCGCCGAGGTCCTCCACAATGCTACGTCTCTCGCGATCCAAGCGCGGGTGCTCGAATGCTCCATTGGACGACTCCCAATTTTGAACGGATCATGAAAGACTAGACCGGCTTCTCCAGATTTCGCTGCAGAACTCCCCGCAGGATCAAGGTGGGATGCGTAGGCGGAGAGACCAGATACGCGCGGCAAATGATGGAAACTACCAAGAGCTAGACCCTCACCTGGGCTCTCACCAGGACCCTTGGACCCTTGCCTAAAGCGGGCAAGCGACGAGTGGAAACTCTAGATCTTCGAGTAGACCAGTTTTGCAACACTGAGCAATCTGCTAGACCTCTCAGCAAGGGTTTACCTGCTCGCCAGCGTAGTAAAACTTACCGCGGCTCGGACCATTGGACGTCGACACGGCGGCTTTTCAGGGGTTAGTACTGACGGATATGACAGACTCGCCGCTAGATGAGTGAGCTAAATGGACGATATTGGAAAAGAATGTTTCATGCCGGAACACCGCACGGTTATTGGACGAGATATCGAACAATTCCCCCCTTGACGCTCAAGGAGATGTGCACACCCAAAGATGGCGTACGCTCATACAAACGGTTGTAGAGGCTAAAGAGTAGGAGGGAAAAAGATGATATAGTGAAGAGAGCATCAAGTCATCCTTACCACAGGCGTTCGGTATAGTAATGCAGTAGAGGGTCCATACGCCCTTGTGACCAATTGCTGCAAATAGAGCCATGTAGCTGCGTCCTCTCGATCGGCCCTCGATACTGAAAGGCTTATTCTTAGGATCTCCGCCCCATGAACATATCATGTCAGGATATGGCCTTTCAGCCGTCAGACTTCTTGGATCATTGGTCGGTTTGACTAAATGCAAGTTTTTATGATGCCAGGACGTGGAGGAAAAGGAAAATCATTTCATGCCACCGTACGACATGCCTCTTGATCAACCAAAACCTACCAATTGGCGACACTCAAGATAGATTGAAACACAAAAGGGTTTCTGACATGCGCTTAATCACACCATAACGAAACATGTAGGTCAGATTGCAACTCTCGGGGCTTTATGCAACGTACCTAGAGATCCGGGCATAGAGGATGGAAACTTCATGCCGTCGCAGTCGCTAAGATCAGAAAACCAGTCGAGGACCGAATCTAGAGAGCCCGGATCGAAGCGTATGATAGATGTCGAATTTGATGAAAGTAAAATTGGTAAAGTTCGAGGTTGGTTCGAGCATTGGACCGCTTGCCGAAGAAAAGTGCCGAATTTGTTTTGAATGTGTGACGTCAAGGCCGGAGGCAGCGGACGGAATCACGTGAGAGATGCCCCGCCCGACCGATAATAAACTCACCAACTAGACAAGTGCATTCTCGCCTCTGGGACTTCATTAGTTTTTCGTCGGTCTTCCTCCACAGCTCATTCACCTGCTCTCCTCAATCCATCTACGGATACCGACGATTACTCGGAAAGAAACCGTTCCCACAACATATAACCATCAACCGCAGTCATGGCTACCCAAGCCTTCACCACCTACGAGGACGACCGCAACACCCAGTCCCAAGACACCATCTACTCCACCAGCAATGGCGTGCCAATGCCTCACCCCTACGAGACCCAGCGGGTCGGCTCCAATGGTCCTCTGCTGCTGCAGGATTTCCACCTGATCGATCTTATCTCTCACTTCGACCGCGAAAGGATTCCCGAGCGAGTCGTCCATGCCAAGGGCAGTGGTGCTCATGGTACCTTCAAGTGCACCAAGCCCGTGGATGATCTGTGTCAAGCCGATATCTTCAGCATCGCCGACAAGGAATGCCCCATCACTGTCCGTTTCTCCACCGTCGGTGGCGAGTCCGGTTCCCACGACTGCGCTCGCGATCCTCGTGGCTTCAGCATCAAATTCCGTACCAATGAGGGCAATTGGGACATGGTCGCCAACAACACCCCCGTCTTCTTTCTGCGTGACCCGGCCAAGTTCCCTCACTTCATCCACACCCAGAAACGGCATCCCGCTACCCACTTGAGCGGTTCGGATGATTCGAGCATGTTCTGGGACTACCTTTCCCAGAACCCCGAGTCTGTGCACCAGGTCCTCATCCTGATGGGTGACCGTGGTATTCCTGACGGCTACCGCCACATGAACGGTTACGGTGGGCACACCTTGAAGCTGGTCAACAAAGCCGGTGACTGGGTCTATGCCCAGATGCACATGAAGTCGAACCAAGGCATCAAATTCATTACGCAGGAAGACTCCAATAACTATTCGCCAGACTACAGCACGAAGGACTTATACGAAGCCATCGAGCGCAAGGAGTTCCCCTCCTGGACGGTCTCCTTCCAAACCATGACCCCCAAAGAAGCTGAAGATCTCTGGGAGAACCAGAAGATCAATGTCTTCGACCTGACCCACGTTTGGCCGCAGAAGCAGTTCCCACTCCGCGAAGTCGGCCGTTTCGAACTCAACGAAAACCCCAAGAACTACTTCGCCGAAGTCGAACAGGCCGCATTCAACCCTGCACACATGCTTCCCGGCATCGAGCCCTCTGCAGACCCAGTCTTCCAATCCCGCCTCTTCTCCTACCCCGACGCTCACCGCCACCGTGTCGGCGTCAACTACCAGCAGCTACCCGTCAACAGCAGCCGCACTGCCCACCGCATGGCCAATTTCCAGCGCGACGGCAACATGGCGTTCTATAACCAGGGCTCCCGCCCCAACTACCTTTCCTCCATCGAGCCCATCTCTTTCAAGAGCCGCAGCACCGACCTCGACAAGGTCCACGGCGAGTTCACCGGCAAAGCCGTAACGTTCCTCAGCGAGATCCGCCCCGAGGACTTCAACGCCCCACGCATCCTGTACGAGCGCGTGTGGGACGAGGGCGCCCGGGAGCGCTTTGTAAGCAATGTCAGCGGCCACATGGCGCGGTGCAAATACCCCGAGATGATCAAGCGCGAGATTGCCATCTTCCGCGAAGTCAGCGAGGACATGGCCGCTCGTGTGGAGAAAGCCACGGGCATCAAGGGCTACGACGGCATCAGCAACATGCGCTTCAACGGCACGCATAACGGCATGGCGTCCAGCGACAAGTATAGGGTCGCGAATGGCATGACTGCCAAGGTGGGAATGAGTGCGCAGGCTAATAATGGGGCGCCGGTGAAGAGCTCGGCCATGGAGAGCAAGACGAATGGGGCGGGCACGAATGGGGCAAGGGTAAATGGCGGTGCGACTAATGGTGCAAACGGGCACTGATGCTGCGATAGGTAAGGACGGCCAAGGCGGGCGAGAGAGAGGAATTCTTTATGAAGCTATGATCTTGCGTGCGAACGCTGATGACGGGAGACGAGTATGGGGAGAGCTCAGATTGTAAATAGCATGTTTTTACTTCTCTAGGCAATCTTACATCTGGGGAAGTATCTACACCTATCATCCTTGATGATCTACCATCTTCACCTCCATACTGCTCACCAGGGTCAACTACCAAACCAACCCTCTCCTCTCGACCCTCGTTCCCCCGCCTCTTTTCCATCCCAGCCTACATCTTTTCCAAAACAACGCTTCCACAATTCCAGCACTTCCCCACGTGTCGATTGGTCCCCACCAAACTCACATATGGTCGCATCAGAAACCCCCTCAAACCAACCCAACCCCATCATCAAGAATCCTAACACCAAAACCTCTCCACCCACCCAACGCCCAGAACTGCGTTCATTGTCATCGTAGTGTATTAAGAGTCAGCAACGACTTCAACAGTCGTTAGGTCGAACTCGGTCTCCTGGTTTTTCATCTCTCCTTCCCTCTCCTTCCCTCTACATTTTTCGCGGGGGTCGACGCGGTGGTAGGAGGGGGGAGGGGTAGGGGGGGGTGTGGTTTCGGGGCAAAGCTTGCGTTTATGGGGACGAGGGTTGGAGGGGTTGGAGAAAAGGAGGGAGCGCAGAGAGAGGAAGGGAGGAGGGGCCAGAAGCGGGAAAGGGCGGATGTGGGAGAAACAGGGGGGTGATGGGGAGGGCAGGACTTTAGCAAGAGAAAGATATCTGCGTGGGGTTGAGATATGGGAGGTATCTTGTT